>Ga0209755_10004120_pt1 | contig 17468 bp, 9 predicted proteins | sample TergutCo191P1_FD_187301 | JGI IMG/M metagenome (GOLD analysis project Ga0209755, IMG submission 187301) | Cornitermes sp. P1 segment gut microbial communities from Petit-Saut dam, French Guiana - Co191P1 (SPAdes) (version 2) | ecosystem: Host-associated > Arthropoda: Insects > Digestive system >...
CTAACAAAAACCTTATGGTACAGGCACAAGAACATGCCAGATATATTTCTATTCATACTACACAGGAAGTGGTGGCAGGAAACTTTCCAGACTTCCAGTGACTGTTCATAAATATCTTGCCTGGAATGAAAGAGAAATAACTAATAATCCCAGTTTTCTTGAAAACAAAAACCCAGGCTTCGTGATAAAGACAAGAGATTTACACAGACAGCAAACTGCTAGAACTAACCTCACCCTTTATGAGGAATATATGATTAGGACTACATCATTGAAGCTCCACCTGACAGGGAGTATATTTCAATTCAAAAGTACTTCTTTACAGTTCATTAATTTATATCATATGTTTCTAGCACAAGGGCTATTTTCAGTGGTAAGTTCAAGATATTCAAAATGGCAGCTTCTTGAAAATTTAAGAGATACTATACATTTACTTTAAAAATAAAATCTACTCACAATGTGTCAATGCAGTGAAGAATGTCATCAAATCACACAAGATGCCGTAATGCACCTGCAGTCACAGTAGTGTTTACACACATAAGGCTCAGCTTAAATTATTTTTAGGAATAGGTACCATTTGATTTATGGATCAAATTCTTCAAGATGCCATTGGCTCTTATCAGTTCCAACACTTTCATCTTAAATGATAGGAGCAATATGAAATATCAAGACGGAACAATGCATCTCAATGCCCAGGAAATGTGTTGACATTTATCATGACGTGACTGAAGAATACACACAGGGTCTTTGTAGACAAAAATGAAGGATAGGCACAAGTTCGAAGACACAGGCATAGATGCGATGACAACATCCAAATGGATCTTAAGAAACAGGACGCAAGTGTGTAAACTGGACTTAATGTGTATGAAAACAGTAACCTTATATGTTAGTAACAATGCTGTCTAATGGTCATAGTGTACACAGTACAAGAGGTTCCCTAGGTATTCCTATAACTTTCAGTGGTCTGTTCACTGAGATATGTAGTTCCCGGTTAAATTAAGAATTTGCTGTAAAGTGACATTTTGCTTAAAATTGGACAGGGTATAGTTGAAACAACAAACATATACACATGAGCCTCTTCACCAGGGCATGTGCAGGCAAGTATACAATGGGGAAAGAGGATTTATGTTACTCACCGGAATCAGATGTGTTGGAAATGCCTCAACCAACTTCTGACGCAGCCAAATGAAGTCATTATAGCGTCTACGAACAATATACTCAGTTTCATCAAACTCAGCACGGGAAGTCTGAAAATCAAGACTATATGTCCTCATAGTATGTATAATAACTTAACTGTAAGCAGGACAAAATTAAACCACACACAATATAATTCATATAATCTGGCACCCATTGGGCCAGACAGATGCTAGATTATCAAACATACCACATTATCAAACAGTACCTACACTGTCCTAACTTCGTATAGGTAACTTTTTATTACTGCTTCTAATATGGGCTGCATGACTAATCAGAGGTGTATTCCATTTGGATATCTCCTACAGCTGTCATTTCAGAGGCATCAGGGTCCCCTTCTATGCTTTCTGGAGTCTCTCCAGTTCCTATCAGGAATGCTAAAGGATCAGTAGACCATGGATTAGGAATCTTCATAGCTGAAGTTCTTGTAGTAGAAGGTACCCCAAATGTCAATGTAGAGGCACTCATGCCAAACCTTCCAGAATTGGGACTATTTTACTCAACTGTCAAAGTATCAGGATATCGAGAGTATCAACTTCTGGATTACAAGAATTCTGCTGTACTTTGAATAGCAAGGTTTCATAGCCTGTACTAATATACAGTTCACAATATACTATACAGTACTCCTGAAGAAATTTACAAAACAAAATATGTATTTCACCATCCTGTTAATCAGAAAATACTGTAGGTGGATACCTAATGTGGTTAGCACGCATTCTTCTCCTTCTGTTACAACTTATTTGCACAACTTAACCCTTCAAGATCATTTAAGTATAAGATATGTATTTGAACTTTTATTTCTGTTTATTGTTGACACTGCCGTACTAGTACGGAGCACTGTACAACACGACATTTAAGTTCCTGCATGAAACACTCCTGGCCCTATGCAATGTCAAGGAAACATACAATTTCAGGCCAAGATAGCTAGTCTCCTGCCATAAAATTCTGCCAGAGGAATGAATATGTTTTGGCACATCACAGGTATACCTACTAACCATTAAAGCCTGTATATAATGCATACAATTACAATACTTCAGTGTGCATGAAAAACTAAACAACAGTGAAATGTTACTAATAACCCAATGTGTATGACCGTCTAAAAAACAGCCTTACATGTAGAGCAACAAACATCAAATTGCTTGTAAAACTGAAGAAAAGTGCACAGAAAACCCTAAATATGTTAAGTGACACATACAGATAAAATGCCCTACCAAGAGTTTGTGTATCTCAATGGCACAAGAAGTTTTCAGAAGGAAGAGAGGATGAGGAACATGCTGAATGCCCTGGCCATCCAGTAATGATGAAAACTGCTAACAATGGTAAAACATAAGGATTCTTCTGGGTACAGATCATTGTTTAGGCAGCAGCATTCCAGTTTAACAAAGTTACAACACATAAAATAAATAAAAGACCAGATTTTTCAGAATTGTGGTTGGTTTTTGCACCAAGACAATGTCATAAAAGAAGAGCAATGCTTGAAGATGCTATGTATTCACCAGATGTTACCCCACGCAACCTTTTTCTTTCCCTAAACATAAAAAATTGGCTCAAATGAAATCTTCAGTAAAATGACATCCATATGATGATGCCAGATTTACCTGAAGCACTCTTACAACATAACTGCTGGGGATACCTTGAGGCCCGGAATGCTAGGAGGAAATAGTCTAGCTTCTGACAGATGTTACTTTGAAGAAGACAACACATAGATACAACAACTCTTAACAAAGTTCTGTTTTGAAAACAGTCCAATTATTTAACAGCCACACCTCAAATAATACATGGTATTATAAAAGCAGGGAGACATCACCCTATCAAATAACAAAATGTACTCTGCAGAATCAGTAGTTAACCATACAGTGCCTTAGTTTTTCAATGTAAAACACAGTTGCTCATGAGCATCATTAAAGACCCTACTTATCCCCTGGCTAAATACCAGGCATGCAGGCATGCTTGGGACACATTTAGGGACCTCTCTACATCATGTGGAAACTGAGTGGAATTCATTCACACATTTGTTTCCCTTTCTAAGCTGGTCCTCAGCATATCCTGTTGGTTTTGATATGACTTCACTTTCCAGCAGGGTGCCCATTACATTGTCACTGCATGTCCTGAGTCAACACTTTGATGGGGATGTTACCAGAATCTTCCAGTATGTCCTGACCCCTCCCTTCTTCTGTTTCAGTGACTAATTATGAGAAAGAAACAATACGATACCTATGGCTTCAACTAATCTCCTGTGATTGCCAACTTCATCATATAAGACTTTTGGTAGATGACATTTGACAAGGCAACCCATGAATCTCTCTCCTTATTTGGTTGCACTGATGATTCTTTTGTGTTCTTGCATCAAGAACCAGACCATCTGAAGAGAATACCTGCTGGCTCAGTGGATTAGGAGTGTACCAGAAACTCACCTTCACTAACCTCTACCTCAGTTCCACATCCCACAGCCGCTACCACCACCACATACCATACTTTCCACATCTGTGTACAAGGCCAGAGCTTTTTGCAAGTGAATGAGAAGTTTCAGTTTCTCAAAGAAGTTCATTAACAACTACGATGACCAGCACAGTGGAAAACTTCATATTACACTCATATGAGTTACTACACCCTAGGATACTACCTTGGATGCCTTTCTGTCCTTTGTCATTATTACCTTCAATCACTTGAATGAGACAGCACTAACAAGAGGGTGAGGGGTGGGGGGAAGCTGGTACATACAAATTACTGCAGCACAGGGACCAACAATGTTGCACATGTTTGCATCTTTCTCAGTAGTATCAGATATAATTAGGTAGTGATTTGTTAAGTTGATTGCACATGTGGCCAGCAGCCATCTTGCATATGATGCTCCTTACTTTATTTCTTACTTTTCCCCCTTTCCAGTTTGCCCTTGATGAGAGGTCCAAAAATTTTCACCAGGACCTGAACTCCATTTCGATGGCCCTGGAATGGGATAGTATCCAGGCACAACATTAAGTCTGTTGGGCTTCTACTACAGAAGATTTCAAGTTTTCTCTGACATGTGCAAGATAACTTATGAGTGATGGTTCCAACAGGTACAGCATGCCCTATGAAAGTTATCAGGTTTACAGTGGACAAAGACATGTTCCATTGGGACCAGGGACAAGGAGCACCATCAGAATATCAGTCTTTATGGTGCCAATATGTCAGCTGTGGCAGAATATAGCATCATCTTCTAACATCACACATCCTGCTCGGGAATACCTGTATCCTCTCCCTAAATTCTAAGAATATGCACAGCATTATACAGGCAAGTGACTGGTCCCACCCTAAGTGATATGAACATGGGAATGGCATTGCCTGCACACGTCTTGGAAGGCTCTTCTCCACTTCCTACACAGAAACCTTCCTCGTAACCAGGTTCTCTCTAAAATGGCCCATATTATAACTTCAAAGGAAGTATGCTTTCAGTACATCTCAGCCCCATTCATTCCTTCCCTTTTTACATATTCTTAAACTTTAAAACTGCACAGATGCAACTGCATTCAACATGAATGCATTTTTGCAGGGCTCTGTGGGTTGATCTACTTGCTTTCCTTTGTGTTATATCTTATTAACAATTCATCTGAAAAGGTAAAGGTTCAACTGTGTTACACATGATTGCCCTTTTACAGAATTACCTGTTCCTGTCCCTTCCTCTTTTTTCTTACCCTTCTTTAAACTGGTGGTGAAAAGATTCACTTTTGTTACACATTACTGCCATTTTTGTGGCTCCTGCAGAGTTACCTATTACCTTTCCTTCTCTCCCTCTTCCCATCAACCCAGACATTTTAAGCTGAGTGCACATGCACTTGTGCTCACTGCACTGATCATTTGCAGGAGCCCTTGTGCTGACTTTCCTCCTTCCCTTCTTTTCATTATCCCCTTCGTTGGCTACAAGTGGACACTTATGTTCAGAAAGGTTACTCTTGTGCATAACTCTGTTGATCAACCTCCTAGAAACTGTACTTGGTGCCTTGACACTCCACCCCCCCCCCATAAAAGTTTACTACTTTTCCTTATTTATTTATATGCTCACTCTTTTTACTCTGTAGCAGAATACTTCAATGTAAATAGAGAATGACAAACTAAGCTTAGCCAGTTTATTGTACCAGCTATTGCTGCATGTATATAATATTTTCCTAATGTGTTCTATATCCAAAGCATTAACCTGTTTTGGATTCAGAGTAAGCAAATCAAACCAGTTCAATTCAAAAACATTCTTTCTCATCTCTCTTCATAGAAAATATTTGGCCCCACACTTGTAGAAGCAACAGCCTCCAACTAAGCTGCTCATAGCACTACATCTACCCCTTTCTGTACATTGCTTATATCTCTACCTTCTCATATGGCTTGCTCCTCTATACTGAAAAACAGAGGTAGTAGGTTCCTGGAAAAATGTTGGTACCTTTCTACTAGACATCCTGAAACACAGCAAACTTCATATTCACGGCCATGAAAACCTCAAATTTCATAATTCCACAGTATTTTCTACATTGTCACAAATTCCGTGTGTATCACGACATTTTTATTAAAAAAATATGGTAAATTAATTGTACTTCATTACCCTTGTTGTTATTCGGAACGTAATATATGTCTCAAGAGTATCGAGATGCTTCTGTGGATTATCAACTTTCACTTGCAGATCTTGGGTATCCAAACTAAATTCTGACATTTCTTGGTCAGGAAGTGTGGAAAAACTTTCTATTGATGGTGATGCCACCTAAAAATTGAAATATGTAGATTAAGAACTGCAGCTGTATAACAAAATGGAAAAAAACATTGCTGCCTTTAATCTGTGTATAACCATCAAACACAACATCAATTAATTTTACTAAATAATTTCAACCAAACATTACACATAAGCCTGCTATTGAAGTGTACACAGCACAATTTTATCAACTGATTTTCTCATAATCATATACAGTCAGTGATTAAAACCAGCCACATATAATATTTAATATATCTTCTACACTTCTGACTGTTCATTGAATTTAAAATCAGGCAATATGTCTTATGTTCACATATTATATTATATTCCCAGCTAGTGTGATTTAGGTGTCTTACATTCCTAAAGGTTTCAGACAAATTATAACACATCACATTACCTTTATTTATTTACACTCGTCACACATGTCATAATCTAACTGAAAATGTATGTGAATATAAGACAACTATGCCACAAAACAGTGATTATTACGAGAGTAAAATATCGTGTTTCACCAGAAGGCACATTGTCAAATTTAAATTAAAGGGAAAATCATGAGTGTAAAAGATATTTTAAATAAGGTATAATGATACTGAAAAAGGAAAATTAACGCACTCACAGAAAAAAATTGTTCCAGTGCCACTTGATTCAGCCAAAAATTCTCCATGGGGTGGCCTGGAATCGAACCTGGGCCTCCATGGTGAGAAGCCTGCCACTGGCCACTTGTTACGTGTGCGTGTAAATATGTCGAATATATGTCACTTACTTTATACCTCTTGTGAAATACTCTACGAGTATTCAGCGTGTACCCTTCAACGTGCGCATTCTACTCTGACTGCTATCATATTTTATTTTCTAGGTCTATGAGATGCTACTATATCTAACTTAAAATTCACAGCAGGCTGCGTATTGTATTCTATCCTTGAGGACTGTCCTAGAACCGAAACATGTTTCGCTGAAATAATTTAGTAAAATCAGTTCATGTACTTGTTGCCTATGATTTTGAGTACAAATGTGTCAGGTACAACGTGAAAGAGGCCGCCAGTATACCATGACAGTTTAACAACTGAAATAAACAAATGAAATTAAAAAACTGGTATTACCACAGACCCCTCCAAAGACGTGCTATAATTTGACATTATATCAGTATCTTTGCTGTCTTGCTTCTTTAACTGTGTAGATTTGCATTCAGAAGAAACTTCCAAGACAGCAGTCTCTTCGAGATCCGCCATCTTCCGAATTATTGTCTCGATTCACCAACCTACAAATCGACGCATCAAACGGAAACAAAATACGTGATCGGCACTGTAACAGCGAAGGAGTGTAATAACCAAAATATCCGACCACAATATGTTACGTGTCAAGGACACCACCCACTAAATATAAATGTCAAACGACGGGTTCACTATACCCGCTGCAATCTAAATAGCAGAAGACAATCTCAACTGTGCTCCAGCGATGCGTGATTGTTTCTCTTGTCATTTGTTTTCGAAAGTAGGGTTATGGCATGTGAAAATGGTTGATTGTTATTCGGTCTCAAACCGGTAAAGTTTACGTGCTGTAAGTGTTTTGGTTTTAAAAATGGACACGGAGATGACAGTAGACGAAGATTTGATATTGGATGAGGAAGAAAATAACTCTGGAAATTTTAGTGATGTAGAGCCAGTGGTGTGGTTAAACGACGATGATCCGGAGGTTAATATGGTCTTCCACAGAGTGGATTCTGATCAAATTATTTATCAAACCAAAAAGAAGAAATGCAAGATGATAGGGAAATATGTGATGGGGGATCTGCTGGGCGAAGGTAGTTACGGGAAAGTGAAAGAAATGTTAGACTCTGAAACACTTTGTAGGAGAGCTGTAAAAATTCTAAAGAAGAGAAAGCTTCGGAGGATACCCAACGGCGAACAGAACGTTCAGAGGTAAACACCAGACAGTATAAACCAGAATGAGAGATGGCAGTAATTGATTTATTTTTAAACAGGTGATTAATAAAACGTACTAATAAACCTCTCATCAGTTTGTTAGCAACAGTCATCCTAAAGAGTTAGTAATAAAGTACCTTTGTGATATGTCCATAATGGTTGTCGAAGATTGTTTTAAGAATCATAGATGTTTAGAGTAGCGGAGAATAATTCAAGTATCAGTTTTCATTTGCTTGTAGTACTTGGATTAATACTTATCCTGATGTTGCCTTGACTTGTCTTAAAAATTATAGATATGGGGAAATGGGTTGATGAGTAGTGTAACCTGAAATCTTTAGTAAGTATAGAATCCCCTTGGGTGAACAAAGAACCACTAAATGTGTTTTCATCTTGTGATGCATATGAAATGTGTTCTAACATTTTATGACATCTGGTAGTAATAGGCACAATGCTGAATGGGCCCAGTTTTTCATCCTGTAATTGTAACCAAATACAGCAAATAATACTGCCAAAATCACAGTGGAATATGTTTTGTTGAAAGCCATACTGTATTACAAACATTGGACTTACAGGACTTTGGTAACACCAACCAATGCACAATTCTACAATCTGTATATTCTTTCTGTTATTTAGCTGCTACATGTTACAGCAATGTCACCATCTTCAGGAAGCTTACGCCAAAATTTCATTAAAACATACAGCAGTAGATAGTTTAAAATAAACATACATTTGTTGTGATGTCATTAGTGCAGATTGTGATTTAAATTATTAGATATATAGAATCTACAATAGTGCTGTTAATATGGTGATAATATGATTTGTTTTGTTGCTACAATTAAAAGATGTAAGTCTTCAGTAGAACTCCATTATAGTTTCTTCTAATTTTAATAGAGACTTATACAGCTTTTAATCATAGCAATAAATAATTTGTATTGTCACTATATTAACAACACTATTTCATATTGTATATATCTAATAATTTAAATCACAGTCTGTACTATTGACATCATAACAAACAGATGTTTATTTTAAAATATTTATTACTTACATTTTATTGAAATTTTGGTGTAAGCTCCCTGAAGATGGTAAAAATGACAAAACATGTAGGAGCAAGTAATGGAAAGAATACACAGACTGTAGAATTGTGCATTTGTTGGTGTTACAAAAGTTTTAATATATCATAATACATGGATTGAATGATGTAAAAAAAAGTTAAAGAAAGTAAAAAAATTGGACATACAATTTCTTCTGACAGACAAGTGGAAAAGGTTACCATACTGTCAAAAACGCAACAGACACAAAGAATACTGTTACTGATTTGTTTCTGTAACAACAGTTACACCCTAATTATTAAATATTTCCCAGATGAGTATTGCAGAAATACATGAAGCAGCCCTGCATGTGTAGGTCCAATGTTGCAGGATGTGTATTAAGTTTTATATTCATATTTGTGTTTCAGTGAGATATTATATTAGGCCATGACATGTTATACATCCTTGGCCTAGTCCTGTGAATGGTAAATAAATTTTATTCTCCATATAACATTAATTTGCAGCTTCAGTTTAGTAGGCTGACATGCATATTACTGCTTATTGTGTTGAAGGGTTTCATACTATGTGACTGTTTTCAGGGAGATCCAGCTTCTTAAAATATTGAAGCACAAGAATGTGATAGGATTGGTTGATGTTTTATGTAATGAAGAAAAGCAGAAAATGTACATGGTTTTAGAATATTGTGTTGGAGGTCTTCAAGATATGTTAGAGAGTACACCAAAAAAGAAATTTCCACTTTGGCAAGCACATGGGTATGTTTACTGCAGTATATCTGCTGTGTAAATTGTAACATGGGATTTTTTATACTTTTTAGATCAGCAGTATTTCAGCCTTGGTTGTTGTATTAAGTCTAACATTATGTCTGCTTTTAAAATGAGCAGGAAAATCTTTCAGCTAACAGAAGGTTCATATGGTTTTCAAAATTCCCTTGATGTTCATTCACCTGTAGTTTGTCTTAAGACAGGTATATAGCTGCCTCCAAAGCAAGTTCTCCACAGATTGCAGTGTAGTGCTTTCTCTTTCAATTTCCAGCATTCTCTCTTCTCCTTATGCTCATCCAGTAGCTGTTTATGTCTTCTTTCTCTTCTTCCTGTCACTTCTATCCAATCCTGTCAACAGTGTGTTTTAGAAGGCAGTTCATACACAAGATATGACAAATCTAGTTTGCCTTCTTTCTTTTTATTGTTTATAGGATATTCTTCTCCTCTTTGACTCTTTGTAATACTTTTTCATTTTCACACGATTGGTCCAACTAATCTCCATCCATCTCCAGCACCGCATTTCAAAACTTGCAAGGTATTTCTGATCTAGTTTTTGATGTATCCAAGTTTCAGCACCATGCAAGACATGCTCCAGATTTAGCACGTTAATAGTTTCTTCCTTATATTTGAGTCCAATTTGCTGGGGAAAAGAGATGCCGTCTTGTTGAATGCTGCTTTTGCCATGGCAATCTTGGATTTAATGTAATGTGTATTTATTGCATCCCTGATGTGTATTCTTTTTTTAAAATATGCAACTTAAACTAGCCAGTCCTGACATTTCTGCTACTCTGACCATAAAATGTCCACAGCGATGGTGCAGTAGCATCATATGTTCTACTCATGCTGGCATGGATTGGACAGTGAGGCACATCAGGCCAGATCTGCATCATCTTAATGCCTGAGAATGTTACAAAAGTTGAGGATGCATTTAATGTGAACAGACATGTCACCATGTGACTTGCATGTGTTTAGTGTTCACAAGAAGATTCTGAATGGCTGTAGACTCAAGTGATCAAGACTACAGTGCCACACTCTTGCATTTGTTCCAGCCACAGCAGAAGGAAAGTCCTTTGTGGAGGAAATCAATTGGCTAGTGTATAAATGGGGTGCCTGCTTTAGTGCCCATGAGGACTATTTCTGATGGCATCTACACTTTGGATAGCAAAATCCCCAAATGCATTTCATTTGAACAATCCTGATATGTTGGTCTGCTTGGATATATTTTGTTGAATCATGAAAATAGTATTTATCATATGGCATGCTCTTCTTCACAAGCACACACAGGTCTCCTTGCTATATATGTGCATATATCTTTGTTGTATGAGTTGAGACACTTCCAGAATCAACAGACTGCAAGGAGTTAACTTTGAGATTTTGGAAGTTCTCATTGCACAGTCCAGTACAGCTCCTTCATCATCACATCATGATGGTGGTTAGTGGTCTGACATGCTTTTCTGTGACTGACAGATTGCTTTTTGCTCATGGGAAAAGCACACTTTCATCCTGATTGCCTCTCCCTCAGTAGTAAGTATGGTGTGCTACATTACAGTCATCAGGTTAAATGGTGAGACATTTGCCATATATTTGTGGCAGCAGTGACTGATACTGTCTTCTGCATATATCATGCAAATTGTGCAGTCCTTCCCCAAATGACTTGAGTATCTACCTGGACATAATTTGATTGTCCTGAAGATGGAGACAGCATATTCCTCTGCAACCTGTCAACCTGCAATCCAACATGGTGTCAAAACACAGAGGACTGTCATTAGAGATAGTGATGGTGTCCCATTGATATTTTTAGTGCCAGGTATTTTGTTGTGCACACAGACACAAAATCCTGAGACCTAGTTCCCTTTTGAAGCAGCACAGATTATATGCCATGCTTGCATGAATGAGTTACCAACTGTTCTTGTATGATTTTTTGGTACCCAAAATGAACAAAGTCTGTGCATTATACAGAATTTCTAGTAATTTTTGTAAGGTCATCTGTCGCATCAGTGGACAATGCATGTGATATCCTGGAATAATATTAATAAGTACAGTATGAGGAATTATATTCTAAATTTTTAATATGCCAAGTATTTTATCATCAGGTATTTCTGTCAGCTGGTTGATGGCCTGGAATATCTCCATAGTAAAGGAATTATTCACAAAGATATTAAGCCAGGAAACCTTCTACTTACGCTTGATGGTGCATTAAAAATTTCAGATCTTGGGGTTGCAGAGGTAAGTTTTGAAATAGTCATTTTTTATGCTTCATCAGTTATTCAAGGATTTTGGACTCTTTCTTTCATTCCTGAGAACACGCTCCATTACTGTGATTACTTTGAAAATATGTGAGGTTTATGTGCTGTAACACCAGCTTATATGGGCTTTTGGTGACATTTGGAAAGTCTTTATTCCATTTCTGTCCTTCCAGCACATTCTTTCATATCGTACATTATCTCTTGTCATCATCTGTACACAAGGAAATTAATCTGGAAGCTTACATGGCATTAAGCAATACAATTCCATTTATCTTGACTGTAGTGATGTGCCATATAGTAAAATAAGAGAGCCTGCATTAAATTAACACAGATTGTAGTGTGGTGACCTACAACAGTGCTGATTGTTGTCAAATAAACCGTTATATTCTTATGGAGTAAATAATGCAGACTGGAATTGACTTGATCTCAAATGCACACATGTAACAACAAAATTAACAGTTTTGCGAGAATAATGTAGGGATGAATAATCTTAAGAAGACAACTTGTTTGAGTGTTCACACAATAAACAAATTTTGCTCTTACACATTCCACTGTCATTATTGGTTTCTGAGATACAGAGTGTGGTGCACAGGCAGACAGACAACTGCAGGCCTGTATTTAGTCTACCTTCCCCAACCAATATATGTTTGCATGTCCATAATAAAACATTGTTATGGACAGTTCTAAGAGATTTATTTGAAATAATTATATAGACATTTATGATTATTTTGATAGCAGGTTTCATCATATAGAGATGACTTGTTGGATTCTTTTGTTTTTATTCACTTCTTGACTTTCAATGTAGACACTCTCAAAACAGCTCCAGCTTCCACCCTGTACTCCACACTGGTTCCACAAATTCTTTCTGTTATAAGTGCTGTCAATTACATTTATTAGGATTTTTCCATTGTCCCAACACATAGCACCACACAGTGTTTTGGAAACTGCCTGTTATCTTCTTCAGGTGACATAACACTAACCTCAAAACAAATGAACCACCATAAAAGTTATAGTACATGGGAAGTAAGACACAAAAATATTCAGTAAGCTAAATAAAACCCACATATTCAAACCTAATAAATAAAAAAATAATGACAGTAATTAACAGGTAGTTTCTGAAACGTTGTGTGGTGTTGTGTGCTGTGGCAATGGAAGAAGCCCTAATAAGTACAAATGACAGAACTTAAATGAAATCATTTTCAAAAATGTGTATGGTTCTTCCTCTCATATTTACTAACTAGTCAAAGCTGACCACCTCAAGCACTGAAGAGCAGAATGTATGGGGTTTTATCTCTGCCTCTTCATGGGTTAAAGTGGGAATTACAAAACAAAATCACACCTAAGAATGTCAGGTCTCATTGCATTTCAGATTAATATTTCACTAACCATTATAATGTGTTATAGCTACACAGCAAGAACATATTACCAAGTTCTGTTAATAAAGCCTGTGACATCTAAATTTCTGATCATTTACATTCTTTGACAGGCACTGAATATGTTTGCTGAGGATGACACATGTTATACAGGACAAGGTTCACCTGCATTCCAGCCTCCTGAAATTGCAAATGGTCACGACAAATTTTCTGGATTCAAAGTTGATATCTGGAGTAGTGGTGTTACTCTGTAAGACATAACTTATGCTCAGTCATAGTTCTCACTTGTGTGATACTTACTGTGCTAGCAGTAATTTGTAATTTATTACTGGCATTTCTGCTTCTATTTGAACAAGATCTTTAAGTAGCAATTAAAGAAATACGTTACTTTGCTTCTAATCCATTGTTTTTTTTATTCCATTTTTGTGGTGGTAATGTGCAGGAAAAACACAAGCAAACACTTGTAATGCAGGGTACAGTCTCTGGTTTTCTAGTTTGTTAATATATTTTTTATGAGACTGGATTCTCATGGTGTCTGTTATAAGCAGCTTGGGTGCCAGCTTCTACAAAAAATGTCACTAAAGCAAGGTAACAGAATCTGTAGTATAATAGATACTAAATACCGTATAGCACACACAGATATCAGCAAGAAAATACTGTATTTATTCTCTTTGTTTAATGTTTATTCTCCTGAACTTAGAAAATTTCCTCAAAAGGAAAAAATAGTCTTATGAAATGACCATTTTGTCTGTGTTTTGCATTTCAACTCCTGATCATTTGATGGATTTTAATAAAACTTCTTATGAATTGCATACAATGGTGGATACACAAATGCTGCAGTTCTTAATTTTCTGCAATGGCAGACACCCAAACTTGTGAGGTGGGAGCACCACTTTTGGGTCCTAAAATGATATGTGATAATAGGTCTTGGAAAAATATGCAACTTTTCTTGAGGTAAAGATTTCATACAATGTAAAGTAATAAGGTGCAGAAATTATTTTAGCTTTTAGTCTTGTGTAATTAATTAATAAGGCGGTGGTAATAGGAACGTGAAATCTTGTATGAAAAGTTATGCGTTAAATGTTTCTAAGAAAAGAATGACAAGCATGGCAATAACTTAAACTTGACGCATAAGTAAAAACTTCTGTACAGAATAAAATAAAACAGTAATAATACTAATGGATATTAAGAGCTCGAATGTTATGAAGTAGGAAAGTAGGGTGGTCAGAAGTCCTAGTTTTTACTATGTATCCACAATGGTAAATTATGAAGAACTTAGCAGGTTTTCCCAGGACCTCTGCATCTTATTTCATTTGGGATGTTCACATTTAAATTCTGCTTATCCTTATATTTTATTTACCTCATGCCCTCTAGAATGGTGGAACAGCCTTCCAGCAGCCAACTATTTGTCCCCATTTTATCATTCAGTCCCCCGCACAGTTCTGTATATCCTTAGTAGTTGGTACCACATCTAAATATAAACAAACATGAACACTATAAGAATGTGACTTTTCTTAAAAAACAGTAATGTTGTTACTGTGATTTGTCAATAAAGTAAATTACACTTTAAAACATGACATCTTTATTTGAAGTAGGACCCATCAGAACTCAGACTTATGCAGCAGCAGAGTGCTGTAAAACAAAGAGAAAAAATTGGTGATTGGAAGCTTGCCAGCAATTTATTGTGTTCTTATTATTATCTCCATTGATGTGGAGTAACAGTTGCACCATGTTTGCTGCACATAGGAAAAACTTCATTATCGATTTCAGGGCATTATGATTTCTGAGTTTTGTCTTTTACTGCTTGATGTTCCTCCAGTACCATTCATGAATCCATGTATCATAATTAAAATGCTATGATCCAGCTTCCATGCTTTTCTCTGAAAATAGTCACTTTTATTTGAAACTGTAGCATAACTGATTTTTTAACCCATACTAAATTGCACACATCATCTGTTCCTCATAAATTATTAAAGAATGTTATTTGATTCATTATCACTAGTGTGTATTTAAATGAATTCTTTGAGATAAACAGTGAAACAAAACAAAGGGTGCTGACAAATTTTATACTCCAGAAGTTCTGAGGTTTGTGTGGTTCTGTGTTGTCATATTATGGTCACCGTGATTGTGACATTGTGCATTCTCAGTGTTTAAAAGAAGATGGAGGCAGCATATTTCTTTGAAATCCCAGTATACAGAATACTCATTGTCACAACCTGAAAGACTGTACCTTAAAACAGTTTGATTAGTGGCATCATGAAACACCTTTATTACGTGACAGCAAGAGTGAGGGGGGTGGGGGGCATAGTACTCAAGTAATTGAAAATGGCTCATCATCTTATAATTATGTTTTAAAATATTTACCTGTTTTTAAATAACTTTCCGTACATGTCACATATATTAAGAAGACAGGAAATGTACATTTAAACATAATATTGAGATGCTTTCTTGTGAACATTGTTGCCGCAGAAAAGCAGTAAGTATTACATATCTTGATTGTGTATCTGCAGCCTTAGTCATCCAGCATGCCAAGCGCATGTGCTGAATTATATTGACTTATCTGCCTTGTCTGGCTGTACCATGTTTTCTGCATTTTCTCATAAATGGCACACTTTTCAGAAAAATTTATTGAACATAAAATTTGTGTTTTTATTTTTTCTACAACTTTTGTCTGAAACATTTCTTATTCTAAGAAGCATTGAGCGAGATATTATCCTAAATGTACATAGGTCTCCATGGAAAATACCTGTTATTGTTGTTAGATTTTAATGAAACTTGAATCTTCTTGACAGATTTTTGAAAAATACTCAGATATCAAATTTTATTGGGAACCAAATTGTTCTATGCAGATTGGCAGATGACACTAAGTCGCTATTCACAATTTTGTGAATATGCCTAAAAATAATACCTTAAAGGGATATTTAGCATTTCATTCTTGAGTACTTGATAAATGTTAACTACATTATAGGTTTGAACTGCCTATGTACCACAATGTGGGAAATGTTCATACTTTTTTATGTCTTATGTAATGGACTGTATTATGTTTGAAGATTTAATGGAAAACAGAGTCTTTGTTCTGGAATGTACTAATTTCACGTTATATTTCTTAGGTATAATATAACAACTGGTCTCTATCCTTTTGAGGGTGAGAATGTTTATAAATTATTTGAAAATATTGGGAGAGGAGAGTTCAGTATTCCAAGTGAAATTGAGAATCCTTTGCGGGCTTTGCTGGAAGGAATGCTACAGAAGGAGCCAGAGAAAAGATTATCATTGCCACAAATACGACAACATCCGTGAGTAGTGCTGTAAACTAACTTTATACAAATTATTTGTCTGTAAACAGCAAAGTTCAAATAAAATTAAGAGAATTTGGGATTCATTGAGTAAAATACTTTATCATGTACACCAGTCATTCTGTAGATATGACAAAATTTTGATGGCAGTGACTTAAGGACCTAAAGTTTAGTACGGAATCTGTACTGTGACTGGTTTTATGTAGTCTGTCCATGCAAATTTTAGATAATACCTCCAATGAGCCACAACTTCCTCATCCCTCTTATTTCATACTCATCTTGTCACTTATTTTTAATGCTGAATAACCTATGAAGATAACAGAGCATTGTTGTATAATCCTGCAAACAGGAAACACTGAACTGTGGCATGGAAAAGCACATATTTTTGTATTCTGTTGAAATAGCTGCTATAGTGGATATGCTAACTGGAGTAAAGTTGAAGACTCAACACCTGCCCTCCACACCCTCCCACAGCTTATATACACTGAATGATTTTATTCTTCCACCATTTAGTCAGTCAAAACATCCACAGACCAATACCTGTCGCTGCGGAGTTCTGCATATTTTTTGTTTCCTTTATCCTAGGTAGATGCTTAACCATCATATTCTTCTTGAGTTGGCTGTCATAATAATGAATATATTGGATATCTGAAGTAGCTATTCTTGTGCCATTCAAAGTGATGTGTCATCTCAGGGCTTGGAAACATGGAAGTATTTTATAATGGATGGTTATTATCCCTTTGCTTATCTTCCAAGCTGATGGATTACTCTTTTTAAGTTGTCTGACTGCTCATTACATATATACAAATGCCAGTATAGTGCCACCCTCACTTAGCGCCCATAAAAGTCTGTGAACAGAAATTCCCTCTTGTATTAGCATTGGTTCTTAGGAAATGGGTACCTAGGGTCCCCC
>Ga0209755_10004121_pt1 | contig 17467 bp, 11 predicted proteins | sample TergutCo191P1_FD_187301 | JGI IMG/M metagenome (GOLD analysis project Ga0209755, IMG submission 187301) | Cornitermes sp. P1 segment gut microbial communities from Petit-Saut dam, French Guiana - Co191P1 (SPAdes) (version 2) | ecosystem: Host-associated > Arthropoda: Insects > Digestive system...
GGTTCAGGACTGTAAGGCGAAGGGGTATCTTCTGGATTTTTTTGGGAATATGACGGAGGAAGAGATGAACGTATTTGAAAGCGAGTGGGATCAGGACATGGCGTTGGAAGTTAGCCGGGAAGAGGGCAGGGAAGAAGGCCGGGAAGAAGGCTTGGAAGAAAAGGAAAGACAGTTGCTTGCCCTTATAGACCAGGGGTACACGATAGAGGATCTCAAAAGGGAGTTTTCGGCTCGGGCCTAAAGGGCTTTTACTGCGTGCTGAAATCCTACGACGAGTATCTAAGATTCGTGTTCCTTACCGGGTTAAGGCCATTGAACCACCTGACCGACTTAACCCTTGATCCGAATTATGCGGCCATTTGCGGCATAACGCAGGAGGAACTGGAAACCTGCTTTGCGCTGGAGATAGAATCCGTCTCGAAGGAGACCGGAAGGGGTCGTGGGGAATACCAAGGAATACCTGCTGCCGTGGGAAGGAAGCGGCAAAAGGCTGTTCAAGGTGGGCGTTTCGTTTGACGGCGAAAAGCGCAATATCGGCGAGTGGCGCGGCGTGATTGGGGCGTGTCAGGATGCTCAATGTCCATTGCTGGATCGGTCAAAAAGTGGTATAGTCTAAAAATGACAAAGAAGTTGCAGTTTGGAATGCTGGCGGCGGTGCTGGTATTCAGCATGACGGTTATAGGGTGCGACCTCGACGGGGTGGAAAACGGCGTTACGGACAACGGTGGGGGGGAAAGCGTTTTTGATTTTCAGGCATGGATGGAGTGGTCTATCCCTCCCTGGGCCAGCGGCAATCCGACATTGACGGTTGTAAGAGAGCCGAGCCAACCCGGGGTTGTCATGATTATCCAGCATTTTGAAGTGCTACGGTAGCATCCAAGGACACGTCGGCAGGTACTAAGACTGGGTGGCGGGATTTCATAGAGTACCCGCTACCGTGTGTTAACACGCCCTAGCCACTTCCCCTATAGTGCCATATAATAAGCCCATGAAAAGGCGCCTACCCATAGGCATACAGGATTTTGTGAAGATACGCGAGGGCGGCTACGCTTACGTGGACAAGACCGCCCATATACATCGGCTGATAACCGGATCCGAAGGGGCTTTTTTCCTGTCCAGACCCAGGCGGTTCGGAAAGTCCCTGCTGTGTTCGACCCTGGGTGCCGTTTTCGAGGGCAGGCGTGAACTTTTCAACGGGCTTGCCATCGATTCCCTTGATTGGGAGTGGAAAAAGCATCCGGTAATCCGCATCGATCTGAACCCTGGGAATTACACCGAGGGAACCGAACTCCTCAGGGAAACCATACGGAACAACCTGGAAAATTCCGCAACCAGCCTTGACTTAAGCCTTCGCGGAAACGTTGTGTCGAATCAGTTTATGAATCTCATTCAGGATGCGCACAGAAAACACGGCGACCGCGTGGCGATAATCATAGACGAATACGACAAGCCACTTCTTAGTGTGATTGATATGCCGGATCTTCGAGAGGAAATACGGCAGGTTCTCAAGGGCTTTTACAGCGTGCTCAAGTCCGCCGACCCACACCTAAAGTTTGTATTTCTGACGGGCGTTACGAAGTTTTCCCACGTAAGCATATTCTCGGACTTGAACCATCTTGCCGATCTTACGCTTAACCCACGTTACGCGGATATCTGCGGCATAACGCAGGAGGAACTGGAAACCTGCTTTGCGCCGGAGATAGAATCCATCTCGAAGGAGACTGGAAGGGGTCGTGGGGAATACCTGGAAGAACTGCGGCGGTTCTACAACGGCTACAGGTTTTCCGAGAAATCGCTCAGGGTCTACAACCCGTTCGGCCTGCTCAATCATTTCGACATGGAAGGCAAGTTTCTGTCCTATTGGTACGATACCGGCACCCCCACCTTTTTGGTAAAGCTGATTGTCGGGCAAAAGATAGACATCGTAGAACTTGGCAATCTGCGTGTCGGGTACGATGAATTCCGCAAATACGACATCGAGAACATGAGTGCGGCACCGCTGCTGTACCAGAGTGGCTACTTGACCATAGCGGACTACGACGAGAAGCGCGGGCGTTTCACTCTCGACTATCCGAACGACGAGGTGCGCTCGTGTTTCGCCAAGTCCCTGCTGGAACATTACGCGCCGTTGCCGGCATCTGCCTCCGGCTCCAGCTCCCTGTCCACGAGGCTTCTTGACGCGCTTTACGACGGGGATGTCGATTTGGCTATGGGTACGCTGAAAAGCTTTTTCGCGGCAATCCCCTACGACATAATCAAGGAAAGCGAGAACTATTACCAGACCGCGATACACCTGATATTCACGATGCTTGGATTCAACTGCCGCTCCGAGGTGCGGATTGCGGCAGGGCGAATAGACACGCTGGTGGAAACGGAAGACATGGTATACTGCTTCGAGTTCAAGCTTGACAAAACCGCCGAGGAAGCGTTGGCGCAGATAGATACCAAGGAATACCTGCTGCCGTGGGAAGGAAGCGGCAAAAGGCTGTTCAAGGTGGGCGTTTCGTTTGACGGCGAAAAGCGCAATATCGGCGAGTGGCTGTTGGAGAGTGGCTAGGTTTTAGGGCATCGATGCTTCTTCCCACTTTCCCCCTCGCATTTGCGCAACCAGGGCAAATAATCTATAGTGTACGTATGAGGATGTTCCGCCGCTTCCAGGGGATTGTGTTTTCGATTATAGTTTTGACCGTGGTTTCGTCGTTTATGCTGGTTTCCTGTTTTCCGCAGGGGGGAAGGGCCGCACCTGCCACGGACATTTTTGCCATGCCAGAGGGAAGTGTAATAATCGTGGGTAGCTTTGAAAGAGAAAGGGCGGAGCGAGACAGGGCGTTTGCCGAACGGCTTTCCGCCGTTATGCGTAATGCCGAACTGCCGGAGGATCTATACGTAAGCCTGCTGGAAGTCTCGGCGTGGAACCCGGCCTTCGTGAACGACCTTAACGCCGTTCTTGCAAGCCCCCAGTATCTTCGGGTATTGGTTGATCCATGGCATCCGCTTCCTGCCGGCTATTCGCCCCCCGACCTTGTTGGGTTGGCGGAAGGCTCGTACCGTGTCAGCAGGGCGGGGCTTATGCTTCGGTATTCCGCCGCCATGTCGCTGGAGGACATGGCAAGGGCCGCCCGTGCCGACGGGATTACCCTGGTCGCTTCGTCGGCGTACCGCTCCTATGATCACCAGACGCAGGTTCACAATCGTCTTGTGCAGCAGATGGGCCGAGCCGCCGCCGAGCGTGTGTCGGCAAGGCCCGGACACAGCCAGCACCAGACCGGGCTGGCCCTGGACTTCGGCGATATAACCAATGCGTTTGCGCAGACCCAGGCAGGCCTCTGGATGGCGGCCAATGCGTACCGTTTCGGCTGGTCGCTTTCCTACCCCGATGGCTACGAACATATTACCGGCTACAGTTGGGAAAGCTGGCATTTCCGTTACCTGGGCAGGGAACTTACCGCCTTCAAGTACAACTATTTCGGCGGCATCCAGCAGTTTGCGCTAAGGTTCCTTCACGAGTGGGAACGGTTTTAGGGTCGATAGCAAGTGCTGTTGTTCTGTCAGAATATACTTTCAGTTTGACAAAGGCACCTGGCAGGGTTATCATGGGTAGATGAAAAGATTGGCCTTATTTGCCGCCGCTATTGTCTTGGCGACTCTTGCGGCGTGCGGCACTCCGACTCCGCCGGTTAGGGTGCGCGCCCTTTCCGCGCTGGAAGTTCCTTCCCTTAAAGAAGCCCACGCAGGCTACTTCCTCGTTGGCAATGTAATTTCCCCCAGGAATCTGGGCAGGGAAAGTTTCGAGATACTCACAAGGCACTTCAACATCGTAACTGCGGAAAACCACATGAAGCCTGATCACCTTCAACGGGTGCAGGGAGTGTTCACCTTTAGCGCCGCGGACAGCATCGTGGATGCCGCGCTGGAAGCCGGGATGTACGTGCACGGGCATACCCTGGCATGGCACCAGCAGTCCCCTGGGTGGAAAAACTATGAAGGCATAAGTCGGGAACAGGCAATCGAGAACCTGCAAACCCACATCAGAACCGTCATGGGCCATTTCCGGGGCAGGGTCAGATCCTGGGACGTGGTGAACGAGGTCATGAGCAACAATCCCTCGAACCCCGAGGACTGGGTTGGCTCGCTGCGGCCTACCCCCTGGCTTCGGGCGATAGGTCCCGAATACATCGAGATTGCGTTTAGGACGGCGAGGGAGACCGATCCCACCGTGCTTCTGTACTACAACGACTACAACATGGACAACCAGAGAAAGGCCAGGGCCGTCTATCACATGATTAGGGATATCAACGAAAGGAATCCCGACGTTATGGGCAGGCCTTTGATCGACGGAATGGGAATGCAGGGGCATTACAGCCTTGGCACGGTCGTCGAAAACGTGCGTGGCTCCATACGCCGCTTTGCCTCGCTTGGCGTACAGGTAAGCATAACCGAGTTGGACATACTTGCCGGGGAAAATTACCGCCTTACCGAGGGGCAGGCCATGCAACAGGGGATCATGTACGCGCGGCTTTTTGCCCTTTTCAGGGAACATGCGCACGTCATCGACAGGGTGACGATTTGGGGGATTGACGACGAGCATAGCTGGAGGGCGAGGCAAAACCCGGTGCTTTTTGACGCATGGTATAGGGCGAAGCCGGCATTTTTCGCGGCGCTGGAACCCGTGGAATTCCTTGCGCAGCACAACATTTTCTTTAGGGAGATCGAGCCTCTGGTGGCGGATGCCAGGCGTGGCACCCCGGCAATGAACCCGGATGATCCTATCTGGCAGACTGCGCCGGTCATTTCCGCCAACCAGTATACCCTTGCCTGGCCCGGCCCGGTTGGAACCGCTAGGGTTCTTTGGGACGACAGGTATCTTCATGTTATGGTGGACGTTACCAACTCCAACATGAACATGGCAAACCCCGTTCCCCAGGAACAGGACTCCGTGGAAATTTTCGTTGACGAAGGCAATCTTAGGGCAGGTGTTTTTGGTTCCGGCGACGGCCTGTTCCGGGTAAACTTTGCCAATGACCGCAGCTTTTATCCCCCGGGGATTGCGACGGGTTTTCAGTCGGCTGCTTTTACCACCGGGGAAAGGTCGTACACGGTTATCGCAAGAATTCCCTTTAGAACCATTGTCCCGGCAGGCGGCACTACCATCGGCTTTGACGTGCATATCAACGGGGCTTCTGCGCAGGGGTTCCGCCAGAGTATTGCCGTGTGGAATGACACATCCGGGAATTCCTGGCAGGATACGTCCGGTTTTGGAAGTCTTAGGTTGGTACCCTAGTGGTCAGTCCGGAATCGGGGAAACCTTATAACGTCATTAACTAAGGAGACGAACATGAACGGTAGAGCGGAGGGCACCCCTGCCCTCAAGGAGGGCTACAAGCCTTTCTTCTATGTCGGCAACGTTGTCTCGCCCGGGGATTTGGGCGGAACACGTTTTGACACCCTTAAAAAACACTTCGATGTTCTTACCGCAGAAAACGCGATGAAGCCCATGTTTATACAGGGCGAGCCAGGGGTTTTTACTTTCGGGATTGCGGACACCCTGGTAAATGCCGTACTGGAAGCCGGCCTTAAAGTGCACGGCCATACCCTGGCATGGCACCAGCAGTCCCCCGAGTGGATAAACCGCGAGGGCATTGGTCGCGAGGAGGCAATCGAAAACCTCGTGACCCATGCCAAAACCGTGGCGAAGCATTTCCGTGGCAGGGTTATTTCCTGGGACGTGTTGAACGAGGTCATCATAGACGGGCCGCCCAATCCCGATGACTGGAGGGCGTCTCTTAGGCAAACCCCCTGGTTAAAGGCCATCGGTCCCGAGTACATCGAGATCCTGTTCAAGGCGGCAAGGGAAGCCGATCCCGACGCGATGCTGTACTACAACGATTACAACGAGGATTATCAGGACAAGGCACTTGCCATCTATAACATGGTGAAGGAACTTAACGAAAAAAATCCCGACGTGTTGGGCAGGCCGCTTATCGATGGCATAGGAATGCAGGGGCACTACCTCCTTAACACGGACATCAAAAATGTGGCGGCATCGTTGGAACGTTTTCTCTCGCTTGGCGTGGAGGTAAGCATAACCGAGCTGGATATACGGGCAGGGGATAATCACGTTCTTACCGAGGAACAGGCGATACGGCAGGGTGTTTTATACGCACAGCTTTTCGACCTTTGCAAAAAATATCCCGGCAAGTTTGTCAGGATGACGCTATGGGGGCTTGACGATGCCTCAAGCTGGAGGTCGCAGCAGAACCCGTTGCTTTTTGACGGTAATCTTGAACCCAAAAAGGCTTTCTTCGCCGCGCTGGATCCCGACACGTTTCTGGCTGAATATGGCAATACTTCCTTCAGCAAGGAGGCGTTACAGGCGGATGCGAAGTATGGTAGCCCGGCCCTGGATGCGAACGATCCCCTCTGGCAAACTGCGTCCGACATCCCCGTCAAACAGTACCTTATGGCATGGCAGGGTGCCTACGGAAACGCTAAGGTGCTTTGGGACGAGCAGTATCTCTACATAAACATTGTAGTTAGCAACGCCGAGATGAACAGGGCAAGTTCTCTGTCCCAAGAGCATGATTCCGTGGAGATTTGCATCGACGAGGGCAACCACAAGGTACGCGAGATGCAGATCGACGATGGCGTTTTCCGCGTGAATTTCGCCAACGAGCAAAGCTTTAGCCCTGCCTCTCTTGCAGGCGGTGGGCTTGAATCGGTGACCTTTGTTTCCGGCAAGTCGTACACCGTTGTTGCGAAAATACCTTTCAGGACGATAAAGCCGGAGGCAGGAATGGCCATTGGTTTTGACTTGCAGGTAAACGGCGCATCGACGCAGGGCCTTCGCCAGAGCATCGCCGTATGGAATGACACCAGCGGCAATGCCTGGCAGAACCCTTCGGGGTATGGGGTTTTAAAGCTGGCAAAATAAATAACAATGGCCGCCTTGGAAGTTGATCGCTTCCGGGGCGGCCATCACGTCATTCACGTCGAGTGGATTGCCCTTACCAAATCGTATTCAGATCTGGGTTGCGAGCAAGGCGGAATCCTATGACCCAGTTGGCGCTATTCGGGGTTGCGCTGTTCCGCACCACGTTTCGTACGTTGCTGGCGACGTTGTTCCAACTTCCGCCACGCCTGACCCGCTCGCTTCCATCGTCCGGCCCTCTGGGATTGTTGTAGGCCTCGACGAAGGGATGCGCGCTTATCATGTTTTTGTAGGAATCGAACCAGTCCCAGCACCACTCGCTAACGTTTCCGTTCATGTCGAAGATGCCAAGGGCATTGGGTTGTTTGGATCCCACGGGGCGAGTCTGGCTGCCGCTGTTGGTATTGAACCACGCCACGTCATCCGCATTGTTGCTTCCGGCATAGACGAAGTTGCCCGGCGATCCGTTTCCGCCCCTTGCCGCAAATTCCCATTCGGCCTCGGTGGGCAGACGGAAGCCGTTCCTGCTCCAGTCCACATCGACAAACGCCCTGCTTATGTTTGTTATACCAAGGGTAACCGCAGTCTCGACACCTGAGATATTGTAGACCCTCCATAAAGTCATGCTGTCGCTGAGTCTATTGGCAAACACCAGCGCATCATACCACGATACCCTTTCCACGGGGCGCATGGGCTGGCCTGCCTGAAACTGGCTGGGACGCGCGGTGATCCCAAAGGGATTGCCGGACATAACCCTTTCAAACTCTTCCTGCGTTACCAGGTTTCTGCCGATGTAAAAACCATCCAGGGTTACCGTGCGTGTCGGATATGCATGATATGCCGCAGGGCTGCCGCCAACGCTGGAGTCACCCATAACAAAGCTTCCCCTTGGCACCCAAACCATGTCCGGAACGGGAGGAACCCACCTGGCATGGAGAGTGATGTTTTCGGTTACCATGGTATTGAAATCCCATGGTCGGAGGGTGGCCGCATTGCCGGTGCCATCGGTGCTGTAATCCCAGCGGAGGAAAGACCAACTGGTTGTATCGTTGCCCGCAAGTGCCGGCATAAATGGTTCGGCAATCGTGTGGTTGTAGGTCACGCTTTGGGCTACGGGCTGAGGGTGGGGCGCATTTCCAGGCGGCATCCTCAAGTTGAATGTAACGGTGAGGGTTGCATCTTCCCACCTGGCGTTAAGGGTCATGCTGGAACTTACAAGATCGTTGTCGAAATTCCATTCGTTGGTGAGTCCCGAATTCGTATACCAGCCGACCAAGGCCATGCCTGGGTTTGTGACCGTCGGCCTTGCAACCCTTTCGCCGTGCGTAATCGTCTGCGTGCTCGGCTGCGAGGCCGTTACGCTGTTCACGTTGAATGACACGGTGTAGGTGTTTGGAATCCACCTGGCGTAAAGATAGAAGGGGTCAACACCCGGAGCCTCGTCCGGTTCGCTCAGTCTGTTCGTCGCAAAATTCCATTGGTTCGTGAAAGCCAAGTCCGTGAACCAGCCGCCGAAAGTATGCCCGTCCCTGACCGTGCTGCCGGGATCCAGAATTCTGCCGCCGGCTAAAATACTTATGGTAAAATGGATACGTGACAAATCCGAGCCGCCGTTTACCAGGAAAACCACGGTACGGGTTTGATATACCCACCTGGCGTACAGGGTGATAGGGCCGGTGATTTTCTCATTCGAGAAGTCCCATTGTCTGCCCCACTCGTTGGTGTATGTTCCGTCCTCCGTAAACCAACCGCCAAAAGCACGACCGTCTCCCAACGATGGCGGATTGGCAGGTTGGACAACGTTACCGCCGAAGGCCACCGATTGGTTGGGTACGGTGGCATTGGAGGGGTTTGTCTCGAAGTTTACGATGTAAAAGGTAAGGCTCCATCTGGCCTCCAAGGTCATATGCCTGTCCACCGTGTCCACGTCGAAGTTCCAGCGAGCACCCGTGCTGGTATACCAGCCAAGGAAACCCATGCCTTCCTTGGTCATGGGTTTGGGGCTTTGAATCCTGTTGCCGTGTGCGACGACTTGACTGTCAGGTTCCGGAGTTCCACCGTTCGCCTCAAACGTGACATTGTACTTAAGCGTTACCCACCTGGCGTATAGTACCAGCTTTTCCATGGTTACGGTATCGGTGGCGAAATTCCATTGTGCTGTAAATGCCTTGTCCGTAAACCAGCCGGCGAAACCATGGCCGGGCTTGGTCATGGCAAGCGGCTCCTTGACTCTGGCCCCCACGATTAAGTCCTGGATTCCTGGCACTGGAGTTCCACCGTCCGGCATGAACGTAACGGTGCAGTGTGGCTCGTCCCATTTGGCGTACAGTGTTATATTCCCACTCACCGTGTTCTTGGCGAAATTCCATTCACTGCCCCAATTGCCGCCCGTTCCATTCGCCGTAAACCAGCCGCCGAATCCATAGAACAAATCGGAACTGGGAGACAAGCGTTTCCTTAATGACGCAGGTTCGACGGCTCGCATTCCTTCGACTACACGTTGCGCCTCCGGCCATGGGCTTGCGTTGCTTGTTCCTATGGGCACACCCGGATCCGCATCAAACGTTATGGTATATACGGTTGGGTTTTGATCCCACCTTGCGAACAGGGTTAAATCCCCACGTATTATGTCCGTGTTAAAGTCCCATGCATTGCCGGTAAAACCGATGTTCGTAAACCATCCACCAAAAGTAAAGCCAGTCCTTGTCATGGGGGCGGGTCTGGTAACCGTTCCCTCAAAAAGAACACGTTGTTCTTCCGGAGGCGGCCCTCCACTGTTCGCCACGAATTTAACGGTCGAGTGGTTTCGCTCCCATTTGGCATGTAAGGTTATAGGTCCTTCCACCGTGTTCGTGGCGAAGTTCCACGCATTGCCGGCAAAGTTCGCACTGGTAAACCAACCGCCAAAGCTAAATCCGGTTCTTGTCATGGGAGCCGGCCTTGTGATGTTGGAGCCATAGAGGACAAGCTGCTCTGTCGGGGTTGGCAGGCCGCCACCTGCGACGAATGTAACGGTATGATGATCCGTGTCCCACTTTGCGTATAGGGTTATATGTTCGGTTACCGTGTCCGTGGTAAAGTTCCATGCGTTGCCGGTAAAGTCCGCGCTTCTAAACCAGCCGCCGAACCCGTTGTGCGCTTTGACCATTGGCAAAGGTTCCACGACCCTTCCCCCGTGGGCTATATGTTGATCTATCGGAAGTGGCGATCCGCCGTTTGCGTTGAATGTAACGGTGCGCAAGGCTGTGTCCCACTTTGCGTACAGTGTTAAATCCTCGCCTATCGCCCTGTCGAAATCCCACTCATTGGTAAAGCCCTGATCCGTAAACCAGCCGCCGAAACCAAATCCGGTACGGATCATCGGTGGGGGTTCTACGGCTTTTCCCGGATAGGCAATCTGCTGTTGCAGTGGTTGCGGCAACCCACCGTTTGCGACGAATGTAACGGTATAGCGATCCCTTTCCCATCTGGCGTATAGCGTTAAATTGTTATTCACTGTACGTGTGGCGAAATCCCACCTTTCGATAAAGTTGGCATCGGCAAACCAACCGTCAAACACATAGTACCTTTTGCTAATCGGCAAAGGTTCTACGATTCTTCCCCCACGAGCTATCCGTTGGTCTTCGAGAATCGATACCCCGTCGTCAACGAATGTGATGGTGAAGAAGTCTTCGACCCACTTGGCATACAGGGATAAATTTTCGTTCACCGTGTCCGTGGCGAAATTCCATGCCTGGCCGGTAAACGCCGCATTCGTAAACCAACCGCCGAAACCATGTCCGTTGGCATGGGTCATTGCAGGAGGTTCCTTAACCTTTGCTCCGGATAAAAGGGACTGGCTTGTCGGTACCGGGGTTCCGTTGTTTGCCTCGAATGTTATGATATAGGAGACTGGGACCCACCTTGCGAACAGGGTTAAATCCCTGTCCACCGTGTCCGCATTGAAGTCCCATGCATCACCTGAGCGGCTAGCATTTCTAAACCAACCGCCAAACCCGTGATGCTCTTTGCTTACCGTCGGCACTTTGGCGATTCTGCCCTCATGGGCTATCAACTGATCTCCGACAGCCGGCGAGCCACCATCCACTTCGAAACTTACAACGTGGTACACCGGGCCTACTGGAGTTGGAGCCGGTTCCCTTCCGTCTTGGTCGCCCCACCATCTTTCTATGATCGGATTGTGACAGGCCGCAAAAAGAGCGCAAGCGAGTGTTAATAAACCGAAAACAAGTTTGGCATTTACGTTTTTCATACCTTATCCCCTGGCAACATAGTTATTCCGGCTGTTGCATCGAATAGCACAGAATCGCGGGCCATCTGCACATTGGATCCCCTACACGCAGCAAGCAGGCCTATCCCTGCTCAGGATCTAAGACGAGTGTACATGGTAAGGTGAAAGTAAGCCGCAATAATCGCTCTTTCGAGTGATACTAAAAGATAATCAAACCGTTCCGAAAGTCAAGCGAAACAAGGTGAGTGGCTCGTGTTTGCGTAGTTGCTACGCCTAGAAGCAAACAAGTTTTCGCTGGCATCAGGATTTTACGTTTCATTACCGTAGCACAACCTCTGTCCTGCCAAAACCGCCAAACTCGGGGTGCGAGAAAAAGTAGTCGGCGACGGCAGGTTCCTTTTTCAACTGCTCGTGAACGCCTTTCTGCAAAATGCCCTCCCCCTTGCCGTGAACCACGTAAAACGTCTTTAGCCCACACAAAAGTGCCGAGTCTATCTGGCGGCGCAACGCTTCAAGGGCTTCGTCCATGCGCATTCCTCGCAGGTTGATTTCCAGGCTTGCGGTGGGGGAAGCGGCATATTCAACTTTTGCTATCTGCGGCTTTGGCGGAGGGGATGGCGTGGCCGGGGCAAGATCGCTTTCCTGAAAACTTATTTTTAGCGAACCTATTTCCACGATCCAGGTATTCCCGGCGGAACTTTTCTTGTCCTTGCGTACCAGTACACCACGCCGCCTGGATTCGCCGGCAAACACCTCCATGCCAGGAGCAAGATCAACAAGGATGGTATCGGTACCCCCCCCTGGGGGGCGGTGACCTTCGCTTTGGCGTTCCTCGGCAATGGTTCGCTTCTCCGCCTCCAACGCCGCATCCTCCGCCTCGACGGTACGGGCAAGTTCCCCAAGGAATTCCTTTACCTTTAGGGTTTTTTCCCTGGTTACCTCGCCTTCCCGTAATTCCCGTACAAGGTTTTCCAAGGTCTTCCGGCTTTCGTCCAGCAACATGCGAAGCCTTCCGGCAAAGCCGGCTTTAAGTTCCAGTTCCTTCTGCCTTAGCCGCAGTTCCTTTAAATCCGATTTTCGGCGTTCGTCCCTTAGGCGACCTTCCTCAAGTTTTGCCTTTCTGGTAAGCAAGTCAAGGTCTCGGTGCTTTTCCTTTAGGCCACCGATGAGGGCGGAAACGTCGGAATGTCCCTCGTCGATATAGCTCCTGGCTTTTGTGATAATGTTATTCGCAAGCCCGTTCCGCTTGGCAATTTCCAGCGCACGGCTTTCGCCGGGTATACCCGTAATAATCCGGTACGTGGGCGAGAGTGTATGCGTGTTGAATTCCACCGAGGCATTTTCCACTTCCTGCCTTGTGTACCCATAGTTTTTCAGAATGCCGTGGTGGGTGGTAATTAACAGTGTTGTCCTTTTTTCGATAAGGTGATCGAGTATCGCCATTGCAATCGCACTGCCTTCCTGCGGATCCGTGCCGGAGCCGAGTTCGTCCAGCAACGCCAACGAGTTTGCCGTGGAATGGGCGATGATGCCTGCGATGTTTGTTATGTGTGCGGAAAAGGTTGAAAGCGATTGCCCTATGGACTGCTCGTCACCGATATCCGCAAAAATGCCGTCGAATACCGGCAGGGTGCTGCCTTCGGCGGCTGGGATTGCAAGGCCGATCTGGTTCATCATGGCGAAAAGCCCCACGGTCTTGAGCGCTACGGTTTTACCGCCGGTGTTTGGTCCGGTGATGATCAGCGCACGGGTGTCTGTGCCTTGGGTATCCGCCTGGGCTTTCCCCATTGTCAGATCTATGGGTACGGCCTTGGTTAAAAGCGGATGCCTTGCCTGCACCAGATTAATGCAGGAAGGATTGCCGACCGGGGAGAAATGCCCGGCGGTTTCCAGCGAGTACCTTGCCTTTGCCATAAGGATTTCTATATCTAGAGTGGCCGAGTGAAAGGCTTTCAGCTCGGTACTACGCCCGGCTATGGTGTTCGTAACGTTAATCAAAATCTTTCTTATTTCGGCATCGAGGTTACGGGTCTCGATGAGTATGTCATTGTTTTTTTCCACCACGTCTTCCGGCTCGACGAAAATCGTCTGGCCGCTGGAGGATACCTCGTGCACGATTCCCCGTACCCTTCCCCGAAAGTTCGATTTTACCGCCAACACTATCCTGCCATCCCGTTGCGAGGGTACGGCAGACTGCAACATACGTTTTATTTCCTCGCTTGCGGTGTAACGGGAAACCACAGCATCAAGCCCTGCCTTTAGGTTTCGTATCCTCTGCTTGATTGCCCGTAGTTCCGGCAAATCACGGATGTTTCCCTCCCTGTCCATGACACGGAAAACGGCGGCGGCAAGTTCGCTACAGTCCGGCATATCGGCAAGCATTTCCGCAAAGACGGGATGGGGAAGCAGGAATTTGCGAAGTTCCTCGCCACGTTCGGCAAACAGGCCGATTGCGCAGGCTTCGTCAAGTTCGAAGAAGGTTCCTTCCACTTCAAGCTTTGGAAGCAGAAAGCCGATCGAGGGCAGGTACCGCCGTGGATCCCCACCCCCTTCATGTATGCGTGAGATTATCGCCTGCACCGCATCTTTTGTTTTGCCAACGACATCAGGATCACTGGACGGCTTTTCTTCCCTAATCATTGCCGATGATTCCTCGCTCATGGAATGCCAGACAAGGCGTTCCAGTATTGCGTCGAACTCAAGCAGTTTTAACGTTTTTTGTGCCAAGACATCTTTCGGCAAAACGCCGTTGGTCAAGTTGGACAAGGTGGTATTTTCAGTCTGCATTGTTGTTACCTGCAAGCTCGTCGAAAATGCGGAGGAAGCTTTCGTAGCGATCCTCGTGAATTACCCCGGCGTGTACCCCTTCCATTATCTTACAGCCAGGCTCGTGACGGTGGGAACAGGAAAGGCCGTAGGTGCATTTTCCTGCAAGGGGGGCAAACTCTCGCATGTGCACGATTAGTTCCTCCTTGCCGATTCCGTCCGGCACAAAGCGGCGCATCCCCGGGGTGTCGATTATCCAGGTTTCCCCGAAGGTATCCATGGAGAATTCGGGCAGTTCAAGCATAGACGCAAGGGTTGTGGTGTGATTGCCCCTGTCGTACTTTTCGTTGATGGCCCTGGTTTTGATGTTCAGCCCTGGCACCAAGGCATTTAGGATACTCGACTTGCCCACCCCGGACTGTCCCGTCAAAACCGAACGTTTCCCTGCAATGCACTGGCGCAACAGGTCAAGTCCCTTGCCTGTTTTTGCCGAAACCTCGATAATTTCATAGCCGATGTTTTTAAAATCCTCAAGCCGTTCGTCGGCATCCATCCTGTCATCGCAGTCAGCGTCATCGTCAAGATCGATTTTGTTGCAAACGATTATCGCAGGAATTTCCGCAATGTCCGCCTGTAGCAAGACACGATCGAGAAAACGAGGCCTGAAAGGCGGCGATTGGCGAGTCGTGATGCAAAGAACCTGATCGACGTTTGCCGCAATTAATTGGGTGCAGCCTCCTTTTTGGTTAAAACGGCTAAAAAGATTTTTCCGCCCTTCCATCGCAAGAATCATTCCCGTTCCTGGCTGTTCCGGGTCGGTTTGGATCTTTACACGGTCTCCCGGAGCAAGTGGATTATAGAAGCCTTCGGCACCCTTTAGGATTTTCCCTTTCAGCCTGCACTCAAGGATATCCTTGGTTCCGTCGAGGCGCACGGTAAAAATATTTCTGGAACCGCAGAGTATCATACCGCTTGTCATGTTTCCTCCAGCAACGAAAGCTTGCAGTTAAGGCGTTCCGCCCACAGCACCCATGAAGGTTCGGGTGCATCACGGCCAGTAAGGAGCAGGCGGTTTGGGATACGGGGGGCTTTGCCGTTCTCGCCATGTTGTTCCGCCACTTCTGCCAGAAGCAGGGATTCAATCCGTTGCGAGATTCCGTGAACCGATTCGAATACGTCAATGTCCGGCATGGCTTCTTTCTTGAAGTCCTCCAGCAAAAAAAGAAAATGCGTACAGCCCAATACGAGTGCATCCACCCCGTCCGCACGGAACCGATCCAAGTAGCTTCGTACCGCCTGCCGCCTTTCTTCCCCCGATGCGGAATCGAGGCGGCTTTCGACAAACTTGACAAGTTCCGGGGCGGCGATGCCCACGATCTCGCAGTTGCCGTGTTGGGCGCAAAGTTCCCGAATATAGGATTCACGAACGGTAAGTTCCGTGCCCAAAACGCCGACCTTCCCGGTTTTTGACGCCAATGCCGCAGGCTTTACCGCTGGGACCGTTCCCACAAAGGGAAGGCTGGGGAAGCGTTCCCTCAAACAGGGGAGTGCCGCTATCGTGGCGGAGTTGCAGGCCAAAACGATTATCCTGGGATTAAGGGCCTGCACGATCCTTTCCACAAGTGCGGTAAGGATTTCGTTAAGTTCCTTGCGATCCCGTCTGCCGTACGGAAAATGCAGGCGGTCGGCGAGGTACGCAATGCCTTGGTCGGGATTCCTCTGGTGAAAATGGCGGAAGTAGGGGATTCCGCCAATGCCCGAGTCGAGAAAAAGTATGCCCCTGTCTTCTTTTCGGTCTTCCATGGAAATCTAACTGAACAGGTTGTCGAAAGCGGTCCTTGCCGCATTTGCTTTTGCCATATCGTTCTTTTGCCCAGACGTTTCGCCCCGATACTTTGGATCCAGGGAAAACCAGTCGCAGAAGTTGGATCGCTCCTTGTCCGCCGCAGGTTCGGCATTTGCCTCGGCGCAGTCGCCCCTCGCACCGGGCAGATAGAATCGGCAGTTCCGACAGGAACGCAGGTCTTTTCCGCATGAGGCGCAGGGAAGCGAACGGCCAAAAGGTTCCTGTTCAACGACAGGGGAACCGCAATACCAGCACATGCCTTATAATACCCTGCACGGGACTGGTTGGCAAGACGAAAAAATGTTATACTAGCCTATGTTCACGATTATTCCGTGTGCGGCTGGCTGTGGGCGGCCTGCCATAAGCGGTTCCCATCTATGCTTTTTTCACCAGGCAGACCACATACATGATACCGGAAGGATAATCGACCTCATTGCGGAGTACGATACCATAAAGGACTTGAACGTGCCTGGAATGAGGTTTGCCGGTGTGGATTTTTCCCAGCGCAGGTTTTTCGGCTGCAATTTCCGGGAGGTGCTTTTTTCGAATTGCGTGTTTTCGGAAACATTCATGCGAATGTGTTTTTTCGACTTCGCCGAGTTCACGGACTGTCATTTTTTGAAATCCGACTTACAGTTTTTGTCGTTTGCTGGTGCGCAGATTATCGGCTGCCGTTTCGAGGGAACGGAGCTGGTGCATGTCAATTTCCTGGGGGCTGGTATTTCCAAAACCTGCTTCGATGACTCGAATCTGTACAACAGCCGCTTTATCAGTGCCGATATCGAAGATTCAAAGTTTATCAATTGTAATGTCATGCGAGTGCATTTTGCGAATACCCGACGGGAAAAGGTTGTTTTCAAATCAACCAACACCGCAGATGCGATTTTTGAAATGGAAGCGTCATGAAGCTATTTTTTTACTACTGCTTTCCGGGTTTTAGCAACTGTTATGTACTGGGAACGGATGGACATTCGCCGTCATCCGGCGAGGCGATTATTATTGATCCGGGTAGCATGGAAAACAAACTCCTGGAATGTATCGAGGCGAATGACTACAATCTACGAGCCGTGTTGGTTACCCATGATCACAACAGGCACATCCACGGGTTGCGGACTTTGAAGCGCATATATCAGGTGGAGGTTTTCGCAATCAACAGCATTATCCAGGACAGTAAAACAACACAGGTAAAGGACGGGGACGTGCTTTCCATAGGCCCTTTTTCCGTCGAGGTAATCTCCATACCGGGCCATTCCTCCGATTCCGTTGTTTACCTGATTGACAATCTGCTTTTTACCGGGGACGTGCTTACGGCAGGTCTGGTCGGTTCAACCGCCAGTGCCTACGGTGCGGCGACACAGATGAACAGACTACGGAACCGCCTTCTTTCCCTGCCCGGCGACTACACTGTGCTTCCAGGTCATGGCCCCCCCTCGACACTGGCAGCCGAGCGCAACTTCAACGTGGGAATCTCCCAGTATAAGGAGATACACGCTCGCAAGCCGGCTTTTAGGGTGGAGTTGTGAACGAATTTTAGCTTTATGCCAAATTACCAACCTCCTACGGAAAGTGCCGTATTGCCTCAAGTAAAAATCAAACCCTAGGAGCCAATGCCTCAAGTCAAAAAATCAAACCATACGAACCGAAAAGCAAAGGTTTGAGCCCCCTTTTCCGGACGAACTCAGGGACAGGATCGGCC
>Ga0209755_10004122_pt1 | contig 17467 bp, 19 predicted proteins | sample TergutCo191P1_FD_187301 | JGI IMG/M metagenome (GOLD analysis project Ga0209755, IMG submission 187301) | Cornitermes sp. P1 segment gut microbial communities from Petit-Saut dam, French Guiana - Co191P1 (SPAdes) (version 2) | ecosystem: Host-associated > Arthropoda: Insects > Digestive system...
TTCAGGCAGTTTCTCCCTCTCCCAAATAGAAGTAATAAGTTTATGAATCTCCAAGCACAATGTCCTACCCCCTACTTTGATCAGTTCTGCTGGTATTTGATCTATACCTGGCAAACATAACACCAGGCTTAATTACAAATACATGCAAGTCTTGCACTGGACCGTGGCAGAACGGAATACATACATGTCAAAATATGGGATTTTCAAATTATGATGCTGCAAATATGCTTGCCAAACCGAGCAGACATATTAGTTCAGCACTTATGCAGTAGCGTACAATGGAAACCTGTACATCCGCATAAAATGAGCATACCTCTGCATGATTGATAGTGCCCAAATTCAGATTTGAATCTGTGGTAAAACAAGAAAATGCTTGATTGTATGCATCATTATACAAAAGTTTGTGTGTATTTCTGTAAGGCATGTGGTGTCTCCTGAACCAGTCAATGAAACCCATGTAATGGAGAATGACTAACAGTAAAAACTGAACTGGTACATATGAGTTGCAAAAATATCAGAACCCACTATCTGATAAATGCCATCATAATTCAATGCCTGCAGATACTACTACTACACAGCAGTAGTTGTTGTTTTTGTTCTTGCTTCAAGTGTCCAAACAGTGCTGTTTAATATTCTTAATTTCTTTCTTCTGTATAGGAAATGTCACAGTTCCAGTATCTAACTGTGATGAAAAGTATTACAATGTTCAGAAGGTATCTGATACACAGCTATGTGATTATATGAAGTACTGGCAAGATTACAGTAGTCAAAGTGATTCAGATTTGCCGTGTCTGTATTTGAAGGTATATGCTTTTACAATGAGTGTACACTAGTCACTTTCATTTAAATTTTTTAACATTCATTCAATATTCTTGTTCTTAAAGGACTGGCATTTCACACAAGATTTTCCTGAAGAGAATATATACAGGGTTCCTCAGTATTTTGCTTCAGATTGGTTGAATGAGTATTACAGTGCAAAGACAAGCATTCAAGATGATTACAGATTTGTATATATGGGACCAAGAGGATCATGGTAGGTTATAATTTTATATTACAGTACAGTAATGACTAGGCTGGATGACTCAAGATCATTTTGAACCATAATAAGGACAACAGATTTTTCTCTTCTCCAAAACACCCGGACTGGTATTTGTGATGACACTTGTTTGATTGCAAATTGACAAGTGTCACAAACTGTATCCCATTGTACATGTTGACTCCCTCTGGAAAAGTGGGAAAAAGAACATACAGTGAATCCTTCAATGATATTGTAATGTTGTGTGTGTGCACCACTAATTCTTTTAGCTGCTTAAATATTATCTCCATCATTTACACAGTAAACCTGCTACTTTCATTCTATAAACATCAGTCATCTTTAGTTTAAAAATGATTGTGTATATAGATATTTTTCTTTCATTAACAACTTGATCTTACATTTATTTTAGGACCCCTCTGCATGCAGATGTATTCACTTCATTTAGCTGGTCAGTGAATGTCTGTGGACGTAAACGGTGGCTGCTGTTTCCACCAGGTGAAGAGGCCTGTCTTCAAGACAGATTTGGGAAGTTGACATATGATGCCACAGTCCCAGAATTACAAGATGAAAAAATGTACCCAAGATACAAAGAACTCTGCAGGTCTGAAGAAATTATACAAGAAGCTGGTGAAGCTATTTTTATTCCATCAGGTTGGCACCATCAGGTTTGGAACCTGGTAAGCATGACAGTATCCACATAATACAGTAAGAGCTGTGACACCTAGCAATGGATGATCCAGAAAGCTCAACTGACAAGAAACTAAGAGGCCCATTACATTTCACTGGTCCATGAAATGGCAGCATCCAGCACTGACTCTGAGAGTTCTGCCATTAATTGCTGTTTTTTTTTAACATTATATTCACGCACCGTGTTACAGTATAGCATATCAAGTGACAAACTGTTAAGTCTGTCCATGAAATTGTTAGATATACTTACGATACACATTAGGTATAATGGTCTAATATGAGGGAAATAACAATATTTCGCAATCCTTTGGTCCTGTAGGTGCCAGGTATTGCAACTTGTACTGTACTTCATGATTTTTCCATTCATTCAGAAAAGTATTATACACATATTATCAGTGTCTTTCATTGTTACTTAAATCCATATGTTGTATTTTAGGAAGATACAATCTCAATTAACCATAACTGGATAAATGGTTGTAATATTGAGATAATGTGGACTTCACTGAAAGACAATCTCATGGCTGTGAAAAAGGAGGTAGAAGACTGTAAAGATATGGAAGGATGGGATGAACATTGTCAACTAATGCTGCAGGCAATGTTTGGCATGAATTATGAGGAGTTCTATTCTTTTCTGACCTTCATTGGAAAAAGAAGAATGGATTGTCTGAGAGACAATGAACCCGTACTTCTGTTTGGAAACTGGCAATTAGGGAGAAATCATATGCTGTTTGATCTAATACAACTGAAGGCAATATTAATAACCTTCATTAAAGACACTGATACCAAGAGCCTGAATTTTTTTAAGAAATTGGATGACCAATCAAAAGAACTTATAAAAGAAATTGAGCATTATTTTGCATGATATATATTTTACAATTTTGAGTTCCCACATGTGTACTTTGTAATTTATGATTTGAGCTAAATCCTGTACACACCATTTATTTTTACACCATCTTTAAGATGTGAACAAACATCTTTATTATGGGGCTACTGAAAATTAACTAATAAATGATACACATGATGTTGTGGTAAAAACTGAATTAACTGAAATAATGTATAACAAATTTTTGTTAGACATTTTCTAAAACATCTCTCAATACCGGCCATCACAAAATCAGTCTGCATGTTAACAATGCTTTGAACTTGCTTGTGACATTTCTGATGCCACATGATAATTCAGGAACCAAACTAGTTCTACAGTGGAAAGCAGTTCTATTAAAGCTATTTTTGAATTTGCCATTGGTAGATGAATTAAAGAAGTATGTACACAATAACTTTCTAATGATGTGTGTACCTACCTCATGCTGATGTATCCTCAAAGAAGTTTTACAAATCAGTGTAGCAGGACAAAATTTTGAGCATGCAAACTTTTAATTAGGACATTTAACACTAATCTTGTATGTAACTAATGTGTACTCACAAATTTCCATCTCATAGCCCTCTATTTGGCCATTAGTTGCTACATCATGTACCATTCGTATGACATAATATTTAAAACTTAATGAATACTTATGTACTCAGTCAGACAGTCCTTCCAATAAAACATTTTTCAAGACTGTCGGTGTCAGTCAGTGTTCCTTTTCTTCCAGTAACTTATGCTAATTTCCTTTCATACAGCTTTATATTCTCTAGGAAGAAAGAGAAACAAACACCACTAGTCCATTAAGTTACATTATGTTACTGCACATACAAATCACCCAGTACAATGTTAAAATTGGTTTTCCTTGTAATTTATTAACATCAAAAAAATGTTTTAAACAGAAGTTGAAGACAAAAAATTACTGCATGATGAGTTGTTTTACCGAAAATGAATGAAGGTCAGTATTTGTATAACTCAAGGACACTCTCAGTTGCCAAGATTCTGTACCAATAGTGACAGATGAATGAATGTGTATGGAGCATTGGTGGTATGATACTGAAAGGGAAATCCTTCAAGTATTCAGAGAAAAATCTGTTCCTGTTACCTCAGTCCCATATACAGTAAGACTGGGATCAAACCTGGGCCTCTAAAAGTTAAATTTTTATTTCATATTAAGTAGGGGTTAAGTTTCTTCAATAGAGACGAGAATTATTCACTTCTTGTTCTTGGTGCAAAATGTGCATCAAGTGGTCACACCAAAACTAGCACAAAATTATTTACAGTATTAAGAGATGGATTTGACTGCTTCAAGATAATACTTATTACATTCATTTTGAAGATCTTGCTTCTAGCTTATGATGGTTCAGAGTCCATGTGCCATCAATATTTCAGGAAATAGGAAGCTGACTTTTATTATTAATCAAGAAATTCTTCAGGCCATCCGAGAGCAGCTGAATGGCTAAACTGTTTTTCTGAAACTGATGTCTATCTTTATTTTTACCATTTAAGTTCCTGTCCTTGAGGTTATCTACTAGACAGTATTCTAACATCTTCATGTTTAACAATTTTAGTCATGGAAATGTTTACTTGAACATTATTTTTCCCTCCATTATACAGAAATATGTCTTTCCATGATGTGCTTATAGTAATTTGACTTACCATGAACCATGTCCTTATGAAAACAAAGTATTAAAAAATCACTTTCTGATATTTAACTGCTGCTGTTCTTAATATTCTAATACAGCAGAGAATGCAATGAGTCACTTGTAGAACTTCGTAATTTTTCATTCAACATTTACCAGTGCTGTCCCATATTAATGGAAAAATTACAAAATCAAAGGCGCTTAAGTTCCAGATTCAATTGTAACTTAAAATTATAATAAAATTTAACCCATTCCAAAACAAACTTTTAAGGTATAATCCACTTGGAACATCATTTCAAAGTTCTGTATGATGTGGTACAAAAAATGAACAGAAATATTTGCTTTTCCTTTCAAAGTTTGAAATCGAATACCTATTTAAAATATGTCAATATGATATAAATCTAGAAATATCAAAACCAACCAACCCATCTCATGAAGAAGTTCACTGAGAATCTAATAGTTCCTCAGTAGGATTATCAGATTGCACAAAACTGTATCAAACACTGCATAATGTGACAATTATGAGATCAGATACCTTGATACAGAATGGCAGGGCCTAATCATTTACAGAATAAACTTCTCAGGCACTTTTGCATACTTGATAAATATGATCAATCGCTCTCCCATGTTTGTCCATCCAGCCACCTACCTGTCTCCATGTATCAGCTTGACTCCCACTGGAAGGATTGTCATGAAATTTGATATTAAGTACTTTTATGAAAATGTCAGGAAAATTTAATTAATATTAAGACAAAAATATCAGGCACTTTACATGAATACCCAAGTATATTTTATTGTTCTTAATGTCATACATGAAACTGTCACAGCAGCACTGTTGATAGCCACATGTAGGGCAACAATGTAAAGATTGTTATTAACATTTCCAAGGCAGAGTTTTCAGTACTGATTACATTACTGCCATTGCCTATATTGTACACAAACATTCAGTTCATACAATACGAGGATATCATATGCTTCCCGTAGAAAGAATTGGTGAGCGTGGCAGTGGGACAGGTTTTTTTCTTAGTTCTTCAGTTTTCCCATCCATATCATTTCACCAGTGCTCCTAACTTGTCTTACCTACGTCCGAAATCAGGTGGCACTGAACAGAAATGCAGTTTCACTGTCTGTAAATTGGTGAGTGATCTCTGTGAAGTATGAAATGAACCTTTATATATGTGGCAGTCAACCACCTAAGTACTTTCATATTGCTGAAAGCAACATATCTTTCTACAATTGATCTTTCTGAACCAAAAGGTATTAAACTGTCAGGGCAGCTGGGAAAGTATAAGTGGTACAAAATATTTGTATGTCACCAATAACACTAGAAAATATACTGATATGTTTGCATGGCAAGAGTGGTTAAGCATACATGTAATGTTGCGTTATACGTACACCTCCTACCTTATTTACTTATCTTTGGTTTTTAAATCTTTGATTTCTTTACAGCAATGACACCATCACGTTCTAATTGTCCAATCTCTTGCATTGTATAATTGTTATCGATGAGTATTTCAACTGTGTGTTGGCCGTGTTGTGATTTAGGTTCTGTAGCCCTACTGATGGGAGGTGTTCTGCTTAGACGTGGGGCTGCTGCAGGTGCAGGAATATTATAATCTACATATGTTACAAAGGAGTTTCTTGCAGCATTGTGAGGATGTTTGGAAGCTTCATCCAATGACAGCACAGGAGTAACACAAGCATCAGTCCCATCAAATATCTCACACCATTCCTGCTGTGTCCGTTCTTGAAATTTCTTTGTGAATAATTCTCGATGAGCTTCAAAGTTTTCCATCTGTGGTACTTCTATGTCTGATAAACCCAATCCATGGAGCAGTTTCAAGTAAAACTTTGGTTCCAAAGCCCCTACTGCCACGTATTTTCCATCTTTAGTTTCATACGTGTCATAGAAATGCGAACCAGTATCCAGCCTAAACAAACATACAAGACATTTCTATAAACTGCTATAAATACCACTGTTACAAAACCACGTGCACACATGCACACCCCTGTATATGCCAGTTACGGACATAAAAAATTAAACTGGATGTCACCATGTACACAAAGAAATTCCATCTCTTTTATTTGACATGTGACTTCCTCTCCATGTGTTTACAGCAGCGAAAAAAAACTTTAAAATACTGTCTGGTTCTACTTTAATCTAGGACTACCACTATAAGGAAAAAAACATGCTACAAACTGCTAATTTTCCATTTATATATGTGAATATCCCATATCATAATATGACGATTCCTATCTGTTTTTGAATTTGTCCTTTCCTTTCAATGACAATACAGTTCAGTACGTACATGTTTTCCCCACGTGGTTGGCCCCAGTATGGATGTTTCTGTGAACGAAATATCCAGCTACTAAGATACGCTGATCCCTCTACCATATTGGCATCTACAACTTGTCCAAAACCTGATTTTGTTCTTTCAAACAGAGCCATCATAATCCCAAGAGCACAGAGTAAACCACCACCACCAAAATCAGCTGCCAGATTGAGTGGTGCGGTTGGCTTCTCATTCTTACGACCAAGGAGTGATAGTAAGCCTAAAAAAAAAGAAATTTTGGTAAGGAATTACCACTATACACTGCATAATATACCAGAACAGCGCAAATCTCATCTACTTCACAACAGAAGCCTGAAATCATGCACAACTTATCCAAAATTATGTACACAACTTTAATCACATTTTCTTCTCCATGATGTACAATAAAATCACCATACAATGAAGAGCATTATAGTACTGCAAAATTCAGCATTCAGCAAAACCAGGAATGACAAATTTTACAACTTATGGAAATAAACTCTGTCTAGGTGTACTGGCAGAACATAACATACACACACTTTTGGAGCTATTTATGTTTTACATCTTTTTCATACACAATATGACAAAAGCCTCTTCTTTCAATTTTGAGAAGAAAATTAATTCCTTCTTTTCACCTAGAATTTTGCCATTTTATGAATATATTATGCTTTAGTGCATTATATATTTTGTGGCTTGGTGCTAAAGGGCCAATGTCAGAAATTGTCACTTTTTAGTGAAGATATCCATGTGCATGAAATTAATCCGCATTTTATTACGCCCAAAGGGCCAATGTCTTGCATTTCCAAAACATACAGACTGTACACTCAGCACTATAGAGAGAAAAATGTTGTCCTCAAAAGTAAAGACTCTTGTACAAAATTCTTTGTACAGCTCAGTTGTACATTTATAAAACCAAAAAAATGACACTTGTGACAAGTATCAGATGATATTAAAGTCACCTAACGTTCATACAGAATGCTTACAAGAACAAGTGGGGGAGGGGAGAACACCACTTAGATTTGGCTGATTTTTCAAACGGAGAAACAGCAAGATAAAATTAAAAGTAGTAAGAATCCAACAGTTCTTATGGTCTCCTCATTTGCAGAAGTATCCTCCTAATCATCTATAAGTGGGTGCCATTTTACAGAAGACAATTATGGGCTGTAAATTGAACACTTTATGTTAGAGGAAAGGTCATGTGTCAAGAACCACCCGTCACATGTGGAATGAAAATGAAAGTGCACAAAGTGGCCAAGAAATAGCTTTCTGCATTAACAGACACTTATGTGAACTTACAAATGATAAGGAAAAAATAAATTTTTATGACTGCTATCCATGTCTAAACCGTAATATTTACATAGGAATCATGTTTCTAGTGAAAGTCTGAGAATTTCTTTCAAAAAGGTCAAGACTAATACATCAAAAATTCTTTAAGCCAGGATACTTACTTGGAGGCTGATACAATTCATGCCTTAATAGAAAAGACACAAAAAAACGCAACAGCTAGTGTGCAGCTAATAAGCAACTGGATAAACCTTATTCTGTGTATTTCACCAATCGTTAAGGAGATGGAGCAGAAAGGGTTACTGAATTTCAAATCCTTGGTCAAGACAGTCAACATACGCAGAATGACAAATACAGGAGAAACTGTATCGTGGCAGAAAATAAAATAATGGGGTACAACCCTGACCATCCAGCATAGATCCTCTACTAGTACACATCTCAAGATGATCACTTCAAATCCACAGACCTGACCAAAGATAATCACTGATGAGATCAGAGAATGACTTTTTGCCCACAATGATTGCAGATAAACCTCTCCTTCTAGCTGCACAAGTGGCAGGTCTTAAAGCTTTACAGCCATTCATTCACCCTAACAGCGGCCATTTTGTAGCCCATTTCTCTCCATACTGGAAACCTACTCTGAGGTGGAAGATGTTCTTAGTGAACCGAAAATGAATACAAATAAACCCGTCAGTACTGTTAAGAACATTATGTAATTATGCTACATGAATGCTGGAGTTTGCTAAAATTTTGTTACATTTTCAGCATTTTTTTACTATGAATACAGAGGCCAATTTTGTTGATTTTAATAAAAAAAGTCATTATAGGGAATTCTTTTGATTGATTTTAATAAAAAGTTTAATTTGTTTGGTGCTTCAGTTCTTAGAATTGTTACCGGCATTTCAGGTTCAAGTCCTGATATGGACCAGCGATTCAGGTTCAAACCCTGAACAGGTTCATGGACTCAAATTCCTTTGGCTGTAAATGACCTAACAGGGAACACAGCAGGGGGTGTGAGGGCCGTTAAGGCATTCAAAAGCTTGAGCCTGGACAGAACATCAACTGTGAAGTTGTAGGAGTTTTACAGCTTGGTTTTTTTCTGAGTGAAATCTGAGACTTTTGTCACTTTGAGGACATAATTCATTCAGTAGAAGTGCCTGTGAGTGACCCCCAAAAATGTTCATTTAACATAAGTTTGGGGTCTACTGACTTGAATTAGCCAGCCAATGAGACTTGACTTTCCAAAAAGTTAAATTTGGCCTATGTGGTTTTCTGAATTTGAATTTTGACCAATAGGACATTTCGGTACATAGTGGTATTTGGTTTGGAGAGTACAGGAGAAGCAAGCAAGGAACACTCTGTTTTAGACCACTGGAGGGCATGTGTGCAAATTTGAGTGCTCCATTAAATCTTATAAAATTTCAGCAATAATTAATAGTAAGGCGCATTATACAAATAGATTATTGTAAGTCCGTGTGATTACTTAAAGTGCTGTGGACACACCTGATAATGTGTTATAATATTCCAGCTTGTAATCCGAAAGTTAACTGACACAAATAAACAAACAAAAACCCAGAATGAAGTGTTGTGTTTGTAAATCAGCCAGTCGTAGCAGAACGTTGGGCCTTGCAGGGACCTCCTACATAGATTACCCTGAGATAAGACCTTCAGACTAACTGAGAAGAAATGGGAAGCTACAATTCAAAACCCACAGAGGAAAAGTACGGTAGCAGAATATATCTTTCGGTATTATTTATAAAAAAAAAAAAAAAAGTCATCTCAAGCAAGCAAACAAGTAAATAAATTAATATTAAAAAACAAACAAAAATGGTCATTACAAGCAACATTAGGGCCAATGTCAAGATTTAGATAAAGCGTGTACTTCTGAAGGTGCCAATGTCATTTCTTTTTTGAGAAGAGTTTGTCCAAAAATGCACAAAAATTCTGGAAAGAACTGCTAGGCATACCTACTAAAAAAGAGTTAAGTATCAAGTTTGTAAGGATAAGTATTTAAGTAATATTTCAGATGCTAAATAACTGGAACACTTCAAATGCTTGTCATTGAAAATTAGCTTTTTTCACCAAGCCACAGAATACACCTATATAATTAAATTATGGAAAAGAACAGCAATGCTCAAATGACTAAAACTGATAATCTGTACTTGCACACAGGAAACCTGAAGAATGCTGGGTACTGTTCAGCTGGTTAAATAACAATGATTTTCAGTATGGTGAATAACAGAATGACTGCATGCGCAGTTGTGACTGTAGGTGCAGAACTGTGTTGCACTGAATAAGGTCTGTTTTTGTGGTACATTTATTGAAACTGCCACTATCCAAGACCATACTGAGTCAGTGTTAGAATATAACAAAAATGAAGAAAGCAGTCATGGTCTAATTAAGACACTGGCCAAGAATTTGGAGGGACCAATAAAAACCACGTTCAGGACAGTCACTGTCCAGGCTGAGATTTGAATAAGGTACTTCCATACATCTCATACAGTATTACTGCTACACCACCATACTCAGTAACGTACAGTGGTACTATGGTATGCCACATACATGGTCAAACAACAGAGTTCTTCAAGTGACTTGGTCTACAAGAAAAGATACACATGAAATAATAAGACAAACAAATTTTCCTTCAAAAGAATCTCCCTTGCATGCACCACATCACCTTTGTCTTTCTAAAAGTCATCAAATGCATCCACAGGAACTGCATCTCATTTGGTTGTCATGTTCTTCTTGATGCTCAGGGTATTTTAAAATTGTTTTCGTTTGAGAGCAGGTTTCACTTTACAGAATTGAAAATGGTCAGCAGACATGATGTCAGGTGAACAAAGTGAGTGGCTGCGCTGAAAGACACGTGCTTCACTGTCACAGCAGAATAAGCTCATCTCTAAGACTGAGTGGAATACAATGCATGCAGATCTTCCTCTTTCCCAAATCTTCTTCAAGAATCTGACAAACCCTATGTTCGTTAATCAGTACTTGATCCTCTATCAATCTGAAGGTCATGTAACAGTCTCCATCTATCAGGCTATGAACTTTTCCAACTGTTTCCACATTTTGTGCAGTTGATGGCCACCAACTCCTGGGATCATATTCAAGGCCTCTATGCCCCACTATGAAACTTCTCAACCTCTCAGAACATAGGTACACTCTGTCCAACAAAAATCAACCAGCCTGGAATTTCATATGTCACAACTCCAGAAGTCACATGATGTATAGTTGCCATCACAATTCGAGTCAATTTACTTTCCCCATATTTGTGTATTTGTGGCATTTCTCTGTCTTCCATTCATTACAATCAATCACACCAAAGATACCAATACGTTTTGCCTAATTTGAAGTTCAAACATGAATTAATCTTCATTAACTTTCCAATGCTACAAGACAGTTTAATTTCCATAAACTGTCTGAAGCATTTCATGTGTTTCTAAACCCATTTTCCTGATTTGACACAAAACATGATGTTTTCTTGTGCTACTTCATGACAACCAAGAGAAACACAATTGACATACAGGGAGTGGGTGAACCGATTTGAGCTGAAATAAATGTTTCCATTAATCTGTGGTGGTGATAACACAAACTGAGACAAACAAGCCACGCTTTTTTTTTTCACCAAACCATTTTTGCATGACATCCCTCTTTATAACATTCTGCTACTGCTCTAGTAGTAGTAGTAGTAGTAGTAGTAGTAGTAGTAGTAGTAGTAGTAGTAGTAGTAGTGGTGATGGTGATGGTGATGGTGGTGGTAGTAGTAGTAGTACAGTCATCCCCACTACTGGAGAAGCAATAGCTCCACTTTTCACATGGATACTTCTCCACTGTACAAACATACGTATAAGTAAACATTATGTTTAATACATAAAAATGCTTAAATGTTCTAGGAAAAGACATACTGAGGGTATGGATGTGGGAGAGGCAGGATACAGACATGAAACCAGGTTAAAATCCAGGAAATCCGTAGTGCACAAAGATCCATAAGAACAATACTATAATTTTTTCATGTACAATGGTGCAGGTACAGTCATATTCCTGAATAGGGAAATTTGAGTTTCTTACCAGAAACAGCTATGTAATTTATGTCATGGCCGGCCATCTTAGAGTACTTGCCATATTGCCCAAAACCTGTTAATCTAGCATACACTAACTGTGGATTATCTTTAAGAAGCAGATCAGGTCCAAGTCCCAAATTCTCCATAACCCCTGCAAACAATACAATAGTAAAATCCACATACAACTTCTTGAAAATATCATAATAATGAAATCAGTAAAATGAATTAATTATAAAGAAAATAATACCACTTCTGAATGGTTCTATGAGCACATCTGAATTCTTGCATATTCTGCGAAGTACTTCTACACCTTTTGGATGCTTTATATTAAGAGCCAATGATTTCTTTCCATTGGCCAAACAATCAAAATCCGGCCACCCGGCAATCTATTAGAAATAACACATATTGGTATGTTAGATTCACCCCATCAAACCTATGACACATGACAATTTATAACTTCAACAATAGCTTCAAATTATTTACACATTCAGCAAAAACTTAAACCCCCAGTCCTTGAAACAGAGTACTGCTTGACACCAAATGGTATTACGGTTATAATTTTTATATTTCGATTCACTGTTTGATTATAGTGAACTTAACAAGAATGCATATTTTGTAAGTTTCATTATTCCGATTTATAAAATCAAAAGTTTCAGTGCAGTTCTTACATAACATTAACATTGAACAATTTCATCCACTTCTGTCCTTGTAAGACTTACTGTATGTAACTTACCTTATCAACTCTTATGACCGATGCACTAAAGTCTGCAAGTACCATACCACAAAATGGTCCAGGTGCAAGCCCTGCCATCTCAACAACACGAACGCCTCGTAATGCCATTAATGCTGTTTTGACACTTGAAAGAAACAGCACTTGTATGCTAACCACAGATCAAATTTCATGTGTCACTCGGTAAGTCAATGAACATATATCTATTGCCCACCAATATGGCAACGCGGGAAATGGAGTGGATACATGTTCAAACGCATGTGGCATGAACTGGGTACAAATAACACATCACGCTTCACACATTCACCGATGTGTAGTTCTTCAAAGTCATTGCTTCACCTTCAAATTAGGGTACGTGTGCAGCCTTTCACACGCATTTTGCGCTCCAATAGGTATTATTTCGTTATGAAAGAAAATCTGTAAAGTAGTACGGAATATGTACGTTAAAACAGACGTTCTCTGCTATTCAAGTGCAGACCAATGCAATCTACAGCTGCGTGAAGTACTGTGCAATCGCGTTGCGAGCCGAGAAAGCTTAGTTGGTATAGTGGTTCAATACAGGCTGGACAGTCAGAAAGTCAAATGGCTCCTGTATGATAATAACATATACAAAGACATGCCACGTGCATACTCCATTTCCTGCATTGCCACACTTTGGGTTAAAAATAGTTGCTATTGCATATGGAGTGATCTGTTACTATCACATTATGGTCACAGAATCAATAACGGATATTACAAAGCCAGCAAATTTTGATGTCCAGCATACCATTCACAGTTTGTGTTAACTCAAGTGGTACACAATTCTATTCTTGGATGTTAGCTGGACCGTGCATCATCGTGATAACTGAAGAATAAAAAACAACTAGATGCCACTTATTATTTTATTGTACTTCTTATAGGTTCAACATGTTTCGGACACTACTATGCCCATCATCAGGAGCTCGCGACTATGATGTTGATTACCACATTGGTCGTTTCGTTCTTGGTTTGCTGTAGGTTGGAGGTTAGGTGCGGTTAGGCTGGAGTAGTGTCCGGGCTGCAGACTAAAGCTTTAGCCTGCAACCTGGACACTACTCCAGCCTAACCGCACCTAACCTCCAACACACAGCAGACCAAGAATGAAACGACCAATGTAGTAATCAACATCATAGTCGCGAGCTCCTGATGATAGGCATAGTAATGCCCGAAACATGTTGAGCCTGCAAGAAGTACAATAAAACAAGTGACATCTAGTTGGTTTTTATTCTCCAGTTAACAATTTTATTCTATAGGTAGTAGTTATATGTATCTTCTTTTACTGTTCTGCTTCTTATCTGACTTTTTATTTTTTATAATTTTTATTACAATAGTTATTTGTGTATTTGTATTTTTCGGCCAGTTCTATACCCCATGGTCTCATGTATGATCTTTTGTGGACTAAATCAATGTAAATAAATAAATAAATGACAAGGCTATAGGTTGAACGACCCATAAAAGATTCAATGTCCGGAAGGGAAATAGGTTTTGCTCTTCTTCAATGTGCCGGGTCGGCTCTGAATCCCAACCTTCCAATATTCAACAGGTACCAAGAGGCTGTTCTTGGAGAAATCAGCCAGAGTGCGAATATGAACCCTATCTCGTATAAGTGCTGAGGTGCACAGATGGTAGAGTGACACTTTTACTCATCGCAAGCTTCTGAATTAAACATGGTCACGTGCACCGTTCAAGATATTCAGTCATCAAGCTTTAGAATTCAGTACATCTTAAAACCTACATAGAACTTAAATGATTATGAGAATATTTAGAATATCATGGTCATGTTTACAATGAAGAGTTTTTCCTAGCTGAACGAAAATGTTGTTAATTAAAACCTCCAAATAAATGGTTCCTCACACATTTTATTACGCACTGATACAACAGACTAACCAACTTCTGCCGACTATTTTTCAGCTGAGCGTAAGTGAACGATCACAACGACAACATTAACACACCATCTAATCCGATGTTCTCATACTATGTGTCCAATATCACGGAGCTGGTTACCGCAACCGTGCAGCTCGGCCAGGCTTCAGAATAGCCAACATGCGAATTCTTAATACGATCAAATTCTTGTCATTTGTTGTTGTTATAATAGAAAAGAAAAAAAATTGAAGTGTTTGTCATGTTTATTTTCTTAAAGGGTGGTAGCTCGATTATGTTTATTTGGAAATTATTGTATGTTACGTGCACATTAAGAGGTAAATCTTGATGTTAATATTTTCATCAACTTAACTTGTCAGGAACCAATCAAAACACAACACATCCAGGACGTCCAGTAGTCTGCCAGATATTAAAAATAATGGCTGCGTGGGGTGTGTGGAGTCTGGTGCTAATTAATTTATTGTATATTATACTTGTATCAGCGGGGTGAGTAGTTATATTATTGGGTTCAGTATATTAAATTACATGTAAGCAGTGTAAAAGAAATGTTTTAGAGCAAGTGTAGTGTTCGTACATTAACTGTCATTTTACCGGCAGCATAAAACAGGTTAACCAAATAATTCCATTTTCTGTAGTTTTGAAGTTCCTGAGAGAATCCGTGAAGGTTTACTCCATATGCGTGTAATTTTTTTGTAGCCGGGACTTCTATGCTATTTTGGGTGTACCAAGAAACGCCAATACAAATCAAATTAAAAAGGCATATCGCACTTTAGCGAAAGAACTACACCCTGACAAAAATCAAGATGACCCTGATGCATCAAGGAAGTTCCAGGACTTGGGTGCAGCGTACGAAGTCTTGTCAGACCCTGAAAAGCGAGAAACGTACGATCGTTGTGGTGAGGATTGTCTGAAGAAAGACGGTATGATGAATGGTGCTGATCCATTTGCAAGCTTCTTTGGTGATTTTGGTTTCAATTTTGGTGGAAGCTCAAGCAGCCAACAGGAAACACCAAGAGGCGCAGATATCATAATGGATCTGTATGTGACACTGGAGGAACTCTACACTGGTAATTTTGTAGAAGTGAGTGGCAATTTTGATTAATAACCTAGACTAATTAGGTTCCACTTGAACTATCAACATAAGTACACAGAACTATCCCTTATTACTGGATTATATGTAGCACTTCTACAAGTGGCACAAGTTATTGACAGTACAATTTGAAACATTTCGAAACACACTTTGTATAGAGTGCTGTACACTTCATTCTTTTGTCATATTCATGTCAGGAATCAGATAATATATTGAGTTATGGTGTGTTATTTGCATATACATTTTAGGAGAGAAAAAGCTGTTCCCCAAGCCATGATTTATGATTCCATAAGTGGGTGCACAAATCTCAGGTACGTGGTTGCCCAAGTATCTAAATTTTATGCAGTGGTGCCTAATATATCCATAATAAAATTAATTATATATGTCAACACTACCTTTATTATTAATGTATAAGGCTACATGTTTCGACCCATAAGTCGGTCATCTTCAGGCCTACATAGCAGACTAAGTCATTGGTGCTGTGTGCATATTGGGATCCCAGTATGTTTACATTAATAAAATACATAAAATCTGGTAAGTTTCTTTGCTAAGGACGGATGAAGTATATAACACGCATGTATCTGATTAAAATGTTTAAAATTGTTTGACATTTAATAACTAACACAGTTCCAGTTACCATTTGGGTATCCTGTGGGAATGTGAGGTTCCAAAATATTATCATCCACCAGCATAATTATGGTAATTTTTCCCTGTACACAAAAATGTGTATCACTTTACTCACACCAAGCAGAAACCACCAGATGACCAAGGTTTGCATGTTACTCCAAAGTAGTTGGTCCTCAGCTTGGTACTTTTTTTTATGTGATCTAAAATTTGGAGATGGCTCCTAGATTTTTGAAAGTTTGTTGAAGCCAGGCTTTGAACAGTTATACAGGATGCTGCTTAACCCTTTGACACCTAACAACCACTATAGTGGTCATACCGCACCACTAACCTCTAAAGTTGCATTTTATATATTTATTCAACAAATGTAGGTACTGAATATTTTAAACATGGTATACGCCTAGGCGTAAATGGGTGGATAATATTAGGATGGATCTCCAGGAGGTGGGATTTGGGAATATGGACTGGAGTGGGTTGGCCCAGGATAGAGACAGGTGGTGGACACTTGTGAATGCGGTAATGAACCTTCGGGTTCCGTGAAATGCGGGGAATTTCTTGACTAGCTGCAAACCAGTTAGCTGCTCAGGAAGGACTCTGCACCATGGAGTAAGTAAGTATGTACTCTCCGTTTTTTCCTCTTCAGAATGCAGTTTGTTTCATAATTCTAACATATTTGGTTCCTGTATATTTCACATTTTGTATACCATTCCATTATTTTGTGACTGGTGTAAAATTGTTGTTCATTGTTTATGTACATTAGAATCACTGTTGTCTGACACACACAGGATTAGACAGGTGCTGGATTGTCAAATGTTTTGGATTATCTTTTAGATATAACAACTTGCTATGGGTTGGAAGGTTCAGGGATCGAATCTGAGTGAGGGCTGAGATTTTCTGCACCCATCCGGACTGTTCCTGGGGCCCACCCAGCCTCCTGTATAATGGATACTGGGTCTCTTTCCCTGGAGTAAAGCAATAGGGGCATGGCATTGATGATGCACCCCATCTAATGCTGACGTTAAAGAAAGAGTGGAGCTGTACCTCTGCTCCCTCTCTAGGCCTTTGTGGTCTGTTCTGGATTGAACTTCACCCATACCTTGCTTACATTGACCTAAGTTCTTACTGGTATATCTTTGTTGCTGCTTCTATATTTGGGCTGCACAACTAAATCAGAGGAGTATTCCATTAGGATATCTCTTTCAGCTGCTGGTTCTTGAAAATTTTGCAGCCAGCCCTCAGAAA
>Ga0209755_10004123_pt1 | contig 17466 bp, 13 predicted proteins | sample TergutCo191P1_FD_187301 | JGI IMG/M metagenome (GOLD analysis project Ga0209755, IMG submission 187301) | Cornitermes sp. P1 segment gut microbial communities from Petit-Saut dam, French Guiana - Co191P1 (SPAdes) (version 2) | ecosystem: Host-associated > Arthropoda: Insects > Digestive system...
AAAGTGAGCAGCCTTTACAGGAGATATTACAGTGGTCGCAAATATTTACCTCGAAATACGCAAGGTATGGCTGCTTGTAAAGATGTGTTTTAAGCTCAGTTACAATTCTTTCCTCACTAATTCCCAGCCTCTTTAGTTCAACAATAATTTCAGGCATATACCCTATCGCCGTGACTACAATCATCGCATCGCCATAGTCTTTTATCAGCGTATCTGTCGATATAATAGGCAAACCGACTCTATCTCCTTCTTTATAATTATCGCAAAAGCATACCGGAACAACTCCGTTTTCTTTAAGGATATATGCGGCACAAATACCCTCATTCCCGGCGCCGAACAAGACGACCCGTTTACCTTTTAACTTTTCAAAATCAAACACAGCCTCCACCCTCTCTTATAGCTTATTATACGTCTTCCCATATACCGGTTTTAACATCAAAGCTCAATTTTTTCGGACAGTGTGAAAATCTTTTCTCAGGCGGCGGCAGTTGCATATAATCTGCACCGAACATTATACATAAATAATAATCCCAATCAGACGGCGCATTATAGGTTTTTCCTTCAAACTCAATAGACACCCCTTCGCCGAACAATTCATTCCACGGCTTCATCCATTTATACCCTGACCCGGATTTTGCGAATATGCTTATCAGCATTTCTCTCATTTTCAAAATAGCAGTTAAAGGAAAAATTGAAAAAATCGTTCCGGGCGACACAATACAAAGCCCAAGCTTGTGATATGCAACCCGCTGCAATATTTCACGACCATTTAACCAGAACTTATCATACAGTGATATTCTTGCGCCAAGCTCTCTTTTGGACGAAAGTTCTCTGAAAATACAAATACCTATAGCGTTGTATTTTTCATTTGCGGTTTCATAACCTTTTGACCATTCAAGTCTGTATGTCTTTCCGTCTTTAAGGCGCGCAGGAACATGTACACATGTCTTGTCTGTTGTAATCCAATGAAGAACAAACTCCTTTCCGAATTCGCTCGATGGAAGTTTTACAAACTCATTAAAATCGTCCTGCGGCATTCCCACATCTATATCGTCATCCCACGGAATAAAGCCTTTATGTCTTGCCGCGCCGAGCAGCGTACCACCGACTAAGTAATAACTTAAGTTATGCTTTTTACAAATTCTGACAAATTCATCAAGTATTCCAAGCTGAACGGTCTGTATTTTTCTGATAGTCTCATTGCTTTTATATTTTCGGAGTTCGGCAACAAAAACATCCACATTTTCAAACTCCCCCGACAGATCAAGTTGCCTAATCATACTGTCAACATGTCTGTTCGTATTGAGTAAGATAATAAAATCGGTAATATTCAGTTTCAAAAATTTCTTCAGTGAAACAACAGTTACTTTCCTGTCAGCAATTTCACAAGTGCTGCCCTGTATCGACGCACTGTTATCAATAACAGATACTATCTTATTTGAAATATCGTAATTTTGCATTATCCAATCGCCAAATTGCATGTATGCTCCAAAGCTTACGATTGATCTATCGCCTATTTGCTCAGCAAATCGGTCAATATCATAGCCGCACCGATTTACAAGCTTTGCCTCCGTTAACTTTTGCATTTCCTTGAATTTTTTTGGAAATTTTCTGTTTGTGCGCTTATAATCCCTGTAATGCGCTCTGATTTCATCTTGCATTTTGGCAAACATTTCTTTATCGCGCTTTTTTCTGGCTAACTCCAGTATTGCGCCGGCATGATAGCAATAAAACCCGCGCGCCCGGAATTTATATTGGCAAGGCAACATTTCTTCTACAAGCTTATATACCACTAAAATATCAGTTTTTATATCGTAAGACTCAGATTTTGTGATAGCGTCGTCTCGCTGATAATAATGATATAAAGGCTTATCTACATAAGTTCCGATACACTTGTATTTGAGCACAAGCGATTCATAAAATAATACATCCATGGCATACTTTATTTTTTCATCAAAAAACAGTCCGCTGTCTTTAATAACGCCCGCAGAGTATAGCTTATTCCAGACATATCCGCAAAACCCCATATAATCGTCACGCATGAGCGGATAAAGAAACATGTTTTCTGTTGAAATTACACGTTCCCTTATTTTTTTCTTATTTTTTATTTCTTCAAAGCCCGAAACTGTATCCACAAAATACGAACAAACCGCTACATCAGCATCGCCTATTGCGCTGCGTAGAGCTTCGTACATCTCAGGCTCAACCCAATCATCCGAATCAACAAATCCCAGCCAATCCCCCGAAAAATTTCTCAGCCCAACATTTAAGGCAGAACTTAATCCGCCGTTTTCTTGATGAAACACCCTTATGCGCGAATCCTTTTCGGCATACTCATCGCAAATCAGTCCGGAATCATCTGTCGAGCCATCATCAATAATGAGAATTTCCAGATTTCTGTATGTTTGGCTTATAACACTGTCAAGGCATCTTCTGATATAGTCCTCGACATTGTAAACAGGGATGATAATTGAAATCTTATCTATAATTATACCGCCTTCCGGAAATTAGAATTTTACTTTCTTCGCTCTTCCAAAAACCTTTCCATAATCCTTGCCAATGCAGCGGAGTTTCCACGCGTCAGTTTGAAATTGCGCATGTTCGGCTCGTTTATATTCTTTACAAAATCCGCGATTTCAAATCTCATGCCATATCCGGGAAAAGGCGCGGAAAAACTTTCGTTATTTTCCGGGTTTTCATAGCACACTTCAAATGCTTTTGTCAGCCACCATGGAGATTTTACAAGTATATAGCCTTTCGTTCCGGAAACAATAAGCTGACCTTCGCTTTTCACTCCGATGCCCGTCTTTGCGGTTGCAACAACATCGTCATAGTCAAAATATGCTTTGGCATAGATGTCAACACCGTCTTTGTTCTTGAGAATCTCAAAACGCACATCATTAAATTCGCTGCCTAATAACTTGATTATCGGCAACAGCGAATAACTGGCAAGTTCGGTAAAGCTGCCGCCAACATTTATGTCATACTCCCTCGCCTCAGCCTTATCCGAAACCAGTTTTGTAAACGCCGCTTCAACGTCACAGATTTTCCCGATTCGTCCGCTTTTGGCAACGCCGATTAAGTTGAGAAAGCCCGGCGCATATGCTGTTTTAATCGCTTCCATCAAAATGAGCCCGGTTTGTTCAGCAAAATCGAAAAGTGCAGTTGCTTCACTTTCCTTTAAAACAAAAGGCTTCTCGCATAACACATGTTTTCCGCCCAGCAGCGCCCTCTTGGTATAATCAAAATGCGTTCCGTGCGGCGATGCAATATAAACCGCATCAATACTGCTGAGAAAAGCTTCGTAATTATCATATGCGGCGAGTTCATATTTTTTTGCAAATGACTGCGCACTTGACAGATTCGGGTTAAAAACAGATGTTCCCTCTATGCCGCTGACAAATCTTAATTCCTCCATAGTTCGCCCGGCGATTCTTCCCGTCCCGGCTATGCCGAGTCTTACTGTTTTGTTTCGATCTGAACGAAGCTCGGAGCTTGATATATCTTTGGTCCTCTCAAGATAAACCACATCACAGTATTCTTTTAGATAATCAAATCTCCCTTTCCAGTCTGAACCCACTGTAAACACATTTATTCCCAATTTTTGGATATCTTCTAATTTTTGTCCTTCTGATGATTCCACAATAATTTCGTCGGCAAGGTTTGTGTTTCTGACATTATCAATCCGCCGCATGAGTGAATCGACCACATTCATTTTACCCCGCTGCATGTCGTATTGCTCTGTGGTAACTCCGACAATCAAGTAGTCGCCTAACTTCTTTGCCCGCTCAAGGAGTTTTCGGTGTCCCTCATGAAACAGATCAAAAGTGCCGTATGTTATTACTTTTCGCGGTACTCTCATCATTTTTCAACCCATGCAAGCAATATATTTCTTCTCTGTTCAAATTTATAGTCAGGATTCGCTTTGCTGATAATCTTCCTCAACACGACAGGGTCGTCGCGCAAATGATATGTACACAGACTTAACTTAGGCGCAAAATCACGTAATGTCTTTGTTGCGCCTCTAAGCATTTCCCGCTCATGACCCTCTATATCGGCTTTGATAAAATCAATGCGAGCAAGCCCATTTTCAAAAGCAAAATTGTCTATAGTAGTAACGTCAACAAGCGTGTCTTCTTTTCCGGAAATCTTTGACGCGCCGTGATTTTTTTCAAACCCCAACCTTGCGGCATGGCTCCCTACGCCGGAATTGATTGCTTGTATTTTATCGCCGCAACTGTTAAGGCTGATTGTCTGCAAGAGCTTTTCATAGTTTGCGTTGTTCGGTTCAAAGGCATAACTCTCTGCTTTAAACACCTTTGCCGCTAACAAAGAAAAATCACCGTAGCACGCGCCGGCGTCAATTACAATATCATCGGGGTTTATCATCATCGGCGCATCAGCATCGTCCAGCAGATAGTTGTGAGTCAGATGACCAAATGAATCCAATATCCCAATGACATCTCTTTTATACGGCAATCCGGATAAGTGCGCAAGAAGTGTAACCCTGTAGTCATCGAAGAGAACAACATTTTCCTTGACATAAGGTAAATATAAATCATTAAACCTGATTATATCATTCTTTATTTCGAAATTGCCTTTAAGAATGCTGCTAAATACCATAATGCTTGGAGAAACCTTCCCATGATACGCAATGAAGTTTATTAACTCGTCGTTTTGCCGCACTGCGTCATAAAGCGAATAAAACTGCGACACTCGGCTCTCTTCAACTCCAAGTGCCTTTAAGTCCGCATATATTTCATCGACAAACTTTGGAGTAATCGCAGTGATTATTATTTGTGCATCAGTATAACTGCGCCCCAGTTCTTCGGGTGAAATAATCGGTAATCCTGTAATAGATTCTACACCATCTGACTGACCGGCTTGTTTTTTGTCACAAAAGCAGTATGGTTGAGTTCCGGATGCAGACAACATCAATGCGGCAAAAATCCCAAAGCCTCCTGTACCGTAAAGAATTAGTTTATCATTCATATTCTATGTGCCTCCTCATACTTATGTGTTTTTTTACATACTCATAAATCTTACTGCCGCAGGTGCCGTCAAGATTTACTGCAATCTCGCATTTTGCGTCAAAGCTTATTTCACTTTCTGCCGCTATTTTGTCCAAAAATATGGACAATCCCACATTTTTTTCATACATCAGAGGCTTTGCACTGTCAAATACCGCTTCGGCATTGTCGGGCGGTAAAGGCGGCTTTGCAGAATAGAGTAGGCTATCAATGCTTATATTCTGATACAAAATCGGTTTGCCCGCCGTGCGAAACATACTTGCAACTGAACCTCCATCGCCGAAATATGCATCGGCGGCGGCTATTGCCCGGTGAAATTCCGGTGTATCATCGTAAATTCCGCAGCCTTCTGCTTTGTATTCTGCGACAATTCGCTCATATTCCTTTGTAAGCTCCGGATACATGCTCGAAAACGCCGTTTGCAAGAGCGGATGCGGACGCCACCATAGTACAATATCGGTTCTTTTGCAAAATACTTTCAGAACATTTTCAAGCTTTTTCAGATACTGCTCTGTGTTGTTGAGCGCGGCGGTTATGCTTGTGTTGTATAAAACGACCTTTTTCTTTGCACCATCGGTCTTGTAGATTAGTCTGTGCCATGCCTCCGGAAGTGTGAAGTCCGTCGGCTTTGCATTTATTACAGCGTCGATTTTCGGTGAGCCTATTGCGATAAATTTATCCTCCGGAGCGCCGTATAGCTCCCTTTTATATCCGAGTTTCTCAACTTCCAAATAATCGCGGATATAATCTTGCCTGACACTCTCTGACTGTACCATTATCTTATGCGCATACACCACAGCCGGACATTTCGTGTATGGTTCTTTCACAGCACCCATCGCAACAAAGTACGGCACATATACGAGCAAATCGGTAAGTTCTCGCAGTCGCTCACAATAATAATCGGGGTGCACCGTTGTCATATGTCCGAGTGCGTCGTACGGAGCAAACGTGAATATCACATCCGGATGGCGTGCTTTCATATCATACCTTTGCCAATCGGTGCACTCTATGCTCTTTTTGTAAAACTCCGCTCCCTCATAATGCATCATGCCAAATGTTCCGTCGGGATTGCGGTCATAGTATGGAATCGGTATCCAGTAGGCGTCGCAAGCCGAATCTTCTTTTGCGGCGGTGTAAATAGATTCTATGCTGTCACTCATACTTGCCTTGTAGCTTAAAAATACGACTTCCGTTTTTGTCGGCTGTAGTTCGTTTTTCACACTGTTTTCGACTCGCAACAGGGCTTTTTCCAATGCGTTTTGCCCTGCTTCGCCTGTGCTGGCTTTATAAACGACCTCGCAGTATTCTTCGAGCAGTGACACGGTTTGAGTGCCTTCACCCTTTATCTGCTCGATATATTCGCCAATGCCCAGCGCGCCGTCCTGACAGTCGGCGTAAAGCTCCGCTCTTTGGGCTTCTCTGAGGGTTTTTATTATTTCTAATATCTGCGTTTGCTGAAATTTTCGCACTTTATCCTATCTCCCTCATGCGTATGCTATTATAGCTTTAACTATAGGCACGGCAGGCACATTTTGCAGTGCCCATTTGGCATTTGTTTATCTTACCATAATAACACCTTACAATCAATCGATTTTAGCCATTTTGCCATAATTTTGAAGCTTAGGAAATTCCCACTGACGCAGCACTTCAAAGACACCGATTGCCACCGAGTTTGACAGATTCATGCTGCGTGCGCCGGAAAGCATGGGAAAGCGGACACACTGATCGGGATTGCGATACAGCAAATCTTCATCCAAGCCCTTTGTCTCGCTGCCGAAAAACAGGTAAGCGCCGTCTTGGTATTTCGGCTCGGTGTAGATATGCGCGGCTTTTGTTGTAAAGTAATGAAAGTCATATGCAGACGTGTCCGGAGCCTTGTCATTTGCACCGGACGTCTTATTGAAAAACTCAGATATGTTCTCATAAAACGTGATATCCAATAAGTGCCAATAATCAAGCCCCGCCCTTTTTAGCTTCTTGTCATCTATCGTAAACGCCATAGGACCCACAAGATGAAGCCTCGACCCTGTCGCCGCGCAAGTTCTCGCCACATTGCCCGCATTTTGCGGAATCTGCGGCTCAACCATAACAATATTAAGTGTCATAAATATCGTTTCCAATCTTCTTTATTACTGTTTCGTCAACCAAAGAGCTGACTCCAAAAACCCGGTTTCAGGCAATTGCTGCAGTTGCCGCATTTGCCGCGTCGTTTCTCGCCGAAATAGGTGAGGATATATGCTCGCAAGCAGCCGCCTATCTCACAATACCTTATCATTTTATCCAAGCGGCTGACATCCCTCCTTTGGGCGTGCCTGCGTTCTTTTTCGCTAAGCTCATTGTTTTGACCTGTGTTTTGTAAGAAATGCTCCGATGTCTTTATATCCGCGTCCGAAAACAGCAGCACACAGTCAGATGGATTGCCATCCCGCCCCGCTCGGCCCGCCTCTTGATAGTATCCTTCCAGATTCTTTGGCATATTGTAGTGAATCACAAACCGCACATCCGGCTTATCAATTCCCATCCCAAACGCGTTTGTTGCTACCATTACCGAAATTTTGCTCCGGATAAAATCATCCTGATTTACTCGCCGCTCCGCATCTTCCAGTCCGGCATGATATCGTGAGGCAGAGATACCGCGGCGACGCAGCTCTGCGCAAACAGTGTCCGCAGCTTTGCGCGTTGAACAATAGACAACCCCGCATGAGCCGCTGTATCCTGCAATCATTTCATGAAAAAACTTATTCTTATTTTTCGGCTTTTCAACGCCAAAATAAAGATTAGGTCTGTCAAATCCCGTCGTTGTACTCATGGGATTGCAAAGTCCAAGCAGGCGTATAATATCACTTTTGACATCATGTGTCGCTGTCGCGGTGAATGCCCCAACCACAGGGCGGCTCGGCAGCCTGTTTATAAACTCCGCGATTTTCAGGTAACTGGGTCTGAAGTCCTGACCCCACTGTGACACGCAGTGTGCCTCATCCACCGCTACAAGCGAAATAGGTGTTTGCATGGCAAATTTCAAAAAATCCTCGGTGCCTAACCGCTCGGGGGCAACATATATAATCTTGTAAAGCCCATCACGTGTCCTTTGAAGAACCAGCCGATATTGCTCCGTAGTCAGCGATGAGTTTATAAACGCTGCCGGAATATCCCCTGCTCTGAGCTGCGCTACTTGATCTTTCATAAGAGAAATCAGCGGAGAAACAACAATTGTCACATTCGGAAAAATAAGCGCAGGCACCTGAAAGCAAACAGACTTCCCCGCTCCCGTCGGCATCACTCCCAATACATCTCTTCCGGACAGAAGTGTGTCTATGAGTGTTTCCTGCGCCAAACGAAATTCCTTATGCCCGAAGTATTTGTACAGCGCCTCATGCTTTGTCATAGGCTCTCTTTTCTCAAGCATCACAGCTTTTTTGAAACTTTGTTAATTCCCTTGTAGTCAAGCCTTATCTGCTATGATATAATGATTGCTCTGCAATCATTATAATTTACCTGATGGTATCGTGTTGCTCCCTGCTGCGCATAAACCGCAACACATGATATAATGATTGCTCTGCAATCATTATAATTTACCTGATGGTATCGTGTTGCTCCCTGCTGCGCATAAACCGCAACACATGATATACTAACAAATATCTGAAAGAAAAACAATGGCATAAACTGATAATACAAGTGGAGGATTGTTTACTATGGTGTATCCAAAAATCGGTATCCGCCCGACTATCGACGGACGATGGGGCGGAGTTCGCGAATCCCTCGAAGAACAAACAATGAAAATGGCCGAGTCTGCCGCCAAGCTTATAAGCGATAATCTGTGTTATGCCGACGGCACTCCTGTGCAATGCGTCATTGCCGACAGCACTATCGGTGGCGGCGCCGAGGCAGGAGCTTGTGCCGAGAAGTTTGCTCGTGAAAATGTTGTCGGTTCACTAACTGTCACAAGATGCTGGTGTTACGGCAGCGAAACTATGGATCTTTCTGCAAATACCATAAAAGCGATTTGGGGCTTTAACGGTACAGAGCGACCCGGAGCTGTCTATCTTGCCGCTGTGCTTGCCGCGCACGCACAGCGCGGACTGCCCGCATTTGGCATATACGGGCGCGACGTGCAGGACATCAGTGACAGCACAATACCCGAAGATGTAAAGGAGAAGCTGCTGCGCTTTGCCCGTGCCGCTGTTGCCGTCGGGCAAATGAAGAACAAGGCATATGTCGGCATTGGTTCTGTGTCTATGGGCATAGCGGGTTCATTTCTTGACCCGGAGTTTATGCAAAAGTATCTTGGCATACGCGCCGAATGGGTCGATATGTCGGAAGTGTCACGGCGTATTGAACTAGGTATATATGATCCCGAAGAATTCGAGAAAGCTCTTACTTGGACAAAGGCAAACTGCAAAGAAGGCTTTGACCCGAACGAAGAAGAAAAACGTTTCTCTCCCGGGGAAAAAGCAGCGCAGTGGGAGTTTGTCGTAAAAATGACGCTCATATGCAGCGATATTATGCTCGGTAACCCGAAACTTGCCGAGTTAGGTTTCCATGAAGAGGCTCTCGGACGCAATGGCATAGCGGGCGGCTTCCAGGGTCAGAGAATGTGGACGGATTATAAGCCAAACTGCGATTTCACGGAAGCTATCCTAAACTCCACTTTTGACTGGAACGGCATCAGAAAGCCAAAAATCTTCGCAACCGAAAATGACAGCCTAAACGGTATTTCCATGCTACTCACACATCTGATGTACGGTTCTGCTTCTGTCTTTGCAGATGTACGTACTTACTGGAGCCCTTCGGCTGTCGAGCGTGTTACCGGATGGAAGCCTGAAGGTAAAGCCGTGGACGGATTTATTCACCTTATAAATTCAGGAGCTGCCGCTCTTGACGGCAGCGGTGGTGTGAAGGATGATGGCGGCAAGAGCGTTATGAAGCCATGGTGGGAAATGAGCGAAAAGGACGCCAAGGCCTGCCTCGATAATACGCTGTGGTGTCCGGGAAGCAAAGGATATTTCCGAGGCGGCGGTTTTTCGTCAAAATTTGAAACACAAGGGGAAATGCCTATAACAATGCTGCGTTTGAATCTCATTGATGGGCTTGATCCCGTCATGCAGATTGCTGAAGGCTACACTGTTGATTTGCCGAAAAAGGTCAATGATACTCTGCTCAGCCGTACCGACCCGACCTGGCCGTCCACATGGTTTGCTCCCATATTGACTGGTGAAGGTGCTTTCGCCGATGTTTACAGCGTGATGGCAAATTGGGGCGCTAACCACGGTGCGTTTTGCTATGGCCACAAAGGCGCTGATATCATTACCTTATGCTCTATGCTGCGAATCCCTGTTTCAATGCACAATGTTTGCGACAAGGCAATATTCCGCCCGCATGTCTGGGCCGCTTTCGGCACAAAAGACAAAGAAAGCGCAGACTACAGAGCTTGCCAAAGATACGGCCCCCTGTACGGCTAATAAAATTTTCTTGCATTTTACTTATCGGTTTGTTAAAATGTCTTGGTGTCCAAACCACACACGGTTTTTGATTTTCTGCCGTAGTGCCTCGCTTATATGGGGTTGGCGTGAAAAGTTGACGAAGCCGGAGGAAGGCTGTTTGTTTAATGAAGCCTTAAAAACAAAAATTTTGGAGGAGAAAGAATGTCAGTAGTATCAATGAAACAACTCTTGGAAGCGGGTGTACACTTCGGCCATCAGACACGCCGCTGGAATCCCAAAATGGCTCCGTATATTTATATGGAGCGTAATGGAATTTACATTATCGATTTGCAGAAAACCGTGCGTAAGCTCGAAGACGCCTACAACTTCATTCGTCAAGTCAGTGAAGATGGCGGCAATGTCTTGTTTGTAGGAACAAAAAAGCAAGCACAAGACGCCGTCAAAGAAGAGGCCGAGCGCGTCGGTATGTTTTTTGTCAACGCACGTTGGCTTGGCGGAATGCTCACAAACTTTAAAACAATGCGTATGCGTATTGACCGCCTGGCACAGCTTCGTCAAATGCATGATGACGGAACTTTCGATATACTGCCAAAAAAGGAAGTTATACGACTCACCGGTGAGATAAACAGGCTTGAGAAGTATCTCGGCGGCGTTAAAGAGATGAAGAGGCTGCCGGCCGCGCTGTTTATTATTGATCCGCGCAAAGAGCATAATGCTATTGCCGAAGCCCGTAAGCTGGGCATCCCGATTGTTGCTATTGTTGATACAAACTGTGATCCTGATGAAATAGATTACATAATCCCCGGAAATGATGATGCGATTCGCGCTATCCGCCTAATTGCGCAGGCAATGGCCAATGCCGTAGTTGAAGGTCGTCAAGGCGCCGATACCGCAGAGCAATTACAACAAGCCGATACTCCGGCGGTAAAAGATGCATCTGTATCACCGGCGTCTGCATCTGCGCCTGCTGACGTTGCTTCTGCACCGGTTTCATCTGCTGCTGCCTCTACAAAAGAGCCTGCAAGAGAAGCTTCTGGCAAGGCGTCTGCCGCACAGTCAGAGGAATCCACATCTACTGAAAAACTAAAATCGGTCGCTGAGTCGATAACTACCAAAGAATTAAAGGTAACCAAAGAGGCAGGCGCAGCAAACGAACCGGAAGCAAAAGCGGAAGCATCTGACGAGACTCCGGCGCTTTCACGGGACGAGCTATCCGTTATCGATGTCACCGATGAAGAAGCACCTAAAAAAGCAAGCAGAAAGAAAGTCGTCAAGAAAGCAGACGAAGCATCGGATGAAGTCATTGATAGTTCTGCGCAAAATGTGCCGTCTGCTGACGCTGATGATACAGCAAAAGAAATTCCCGTTAAAGAGCCCGTAAAAAAAACCACAAAAAAAGCAACTAAAGCTCCTGAAAAAACAGAGGAGGATAACTGATATGTCGTTTTCAGCTAAAGATGTTAAAGAACTCCGCGAAGTAACCGGAGTTGGCATGATGGACTGCAAGAGAGCCCTTAGCGAAACAGATGGCGACATGGAGAAAGCAATTGCCTATCTCCGTGAGCAGGGACTCGCCACAGCTCAGAAAAAAGCAGGCAGAATTGCCGCAGAAGGTGTTGCTTATGCAACAGTTATTGATGATATAGGCGTCGTCGTTGAGGTCAATGCAGAAACGGACTTTGTTGCAAAGAATGATAAGTTCAAAGATTTTGTCGCAGGAGTCGCCGAAGCGGTCGTCAAAAACAATCCCGCGGACATTGACGCACTGCTGGCAAGCAACTACCCCGGCACTGATAGAACCGTTGCAGAGCAGCAACAGGAAATGATTCTCGTTATCGGAGAAAACATCTCCGTGCGCCGGTTTGAGCGTTACACAGAAGGTGTCAATATTCCGTACATTCATGCGGGCGGCAAAATAGGGGTCATTGTGTGTCTTGAAGTAAATGATATTTCCGACATGGACACCGTCACCGAACTTGGTAAAGACCTTGCCATGCAAATAGCCGCAATGCGGCCACTCTATCTTGACAGCGCTTCTGTCGATGCTTCAGAACTTGAGAAAGAAAAAGAAATCCAGTTTAATAAGGCTGTCGAGGAAAATAAAGCGAAAAATCTTCCTGAAGATAAGTCACGACAAATCGCCGAAAGTATGGTCAAGGGCCGCATGAATAAATTCTTTGAGGATATTTGTCTCTTAAATCAGGCTTTTGTCAAGGAGAACAAGATAACCGTTGAAAAGCATGTCGAGCAAATGGCAAAATCACTCGGCGGCAAAATTAAAATCAAGTCATTCACCAGATTTGAAAAAGGTGAAGGAATTGAAAAGAAGCAAGATGATTTTGCTTCCGAAGTAGCATCAATGGTAAAATAACCGGATAAACACGAAAAACAACTATTGCGCAAGACAAACATAAAGTAAATGGGGTGCTGCCGGCAGGCGGCTGAGAAGGTATAAAATGCTGTACCTAACCCTTATTACCGGATGCGGATAATGCCGCCGTCGGGAATAAGATAAAACCAAATGCACCTCATTTCAAATAGCCGTGTCAGTTAAGATACGGAAGAAAAAGAAAGAGGTGTATTTATTATGGCAACTTCAAATCAAAGCTCAAAAAAGCGGACTATCCAACTCATTGCAGCTATCATGCTCAGCATTGGCATTCTAGGTTCAATTTATGCATTACTTACGATAAGCGCATCCGAACAGGCGTTTCAGGTCGATAACCAGGTTTTTCGCGCACTAAGGGATTATCTTAGCGATACAGACCCCGATGCGGCCGCGGAACTTGTGCGGCCTGTCAGAGAGTATGCATATCCACTGTCCGTTGACGCAATAATCACATTGTCGTTTCTTATTGCATCTGTATTTTTGCTTTCCATAGGCGGCGGACTTTTAATAACGAATAATCCGGACTCGCAAAGGATAAAGCGTATGCAAACCAGCAAGGTAGCTCTTCTTACTTTCTCTGCTCTGTGTATCGCTTTGGCTCTTGTCCTTTCCGAAATCCGTCTGTTTAGAATGCCGCAGGGCGGGTCAGTTACTGCATTCGGTATGCTTCCAATAGTTCTTGTTGGCTATTGGTACGGGGTAAAGGCCGGATTCAGCGCAGGTATTGTATACGGTCTTTTAAGGCTAATGTTAGGGGCGTTTGTAATACATCCCGTTCAGTTTATTCTTGATTACCCGCTTGCATATGCAGCACTGGGAGCTTTTGGTATGTTCAGAAACAGACGCTTCGGCTTACAAATCAGCTACACCGTCGGAGCCATTGGACGCTTTTTATGTGCGTTTTTATCGGGAATCATATTCTTCCGTGATGCCGCTGCCGAAGCGGGGCAGCATGCGTGGATTTTCTCGGCAATATACAACATTACATACATCGCACCCGAAGTTGTTATAACGATTATCGTGATATCCATGCCTCCGGTAACTAAAGCAATAGCGCAATTGGGTCAGATGCAAGCAAGAGGAAAGGCTTAGACTGCTCTCCCCTTCTGTCACAGTCTAAACTTGTTCTGAGTCTAAGTACAGTTTCGCTTTCATGATGCCGACAATGGATTTTGCGTCTTTTAGCTCGTTTGCCATTATTTTTTCTATCAGTTCTTCTATATCCACATGTTCGACACTGAGCAGTTCGTTTTCGTCAAGGTGCATCTCACCCGGCTTTAAATCCAGCGCAAGGTATAAGTGCAGCGTTTCTCTGCAAAATCCAGGGGACGGGTAGATAGGTCCAATATCCACATATCTGCCGGCAGTATACCCGGTTTCCTCGGAAAGCTCGCGCACGGCACACTCAAACGGATCCTCCCCTGCGTCGAGCTTTCCCGCTGGTATTTCCAGCAATTCCTCTTCCATCGGGTAGCGGTATTGGCGAACCATCAGCACCTTGTTCGCTTCTGTTAATGCAACGATTCCGACTCCCCCGGGATGTACAACGACTTCCCTTCCCGATCTGTTACCATTTTGCAATTCAACAATGTCTCTTTTGACATCTACAATAACACCCTCATAGACCGTCTTTGTCTGAACTTGCTTTTCATAAAACTTCATATATCAACGCTCCTTTAATTCGTTTTCTATAGCTTTCACAGTCATCATATCATGTGCTCATATTATAACACAACTGGCTTTGTCTTTTATTGTACTGTTTACTTTTGATTAGTAATCGGTTTTTCTTCATTGCCCACGTCCTTCCTAAGTGGTACGAGAACAATTATGAAGACCGGAACTTACCTTTGCAACATATGATTTAAACTTGCTGCATGACTAACTTCCACTAGTACCCTCTCATAATGGATGTTACTTTTACAATTTGTCCAATAAGGATAAATTGTAAAATCGTTTTTGAAACGATTGAAGTCAAATCCAAAGCATGATAGAATTAGGTGACGAGATCGGCTAATCGCAGAATAGATTTTGAAAGGCATGGGTTAAAGCTATGAACATTACCAAAGCTCTTAAAAACATCAAGCAAATCCCTAAAACAACTGCAGTTGAAGAAATCGCGTGTATAAGAGAAAACCGTGAAGCAGCTATCCCGGTATTACTTGAGCGGGTCAAAGCTGTCACAGACGCCGCAGGAGGCTTGCCGGCAAACCATGAAGAGCATTTTTATGCAATGTACCTACTTGCAGAGTTTGGCGTAAATGAGGCTCTTCCCCACCTAATAAAGTACTTAGAATTCGACGAGTATCTGACAAATATGCTGCTTGGGGATGCCTTGACCGAGGACTTCCCATCTATTCTCGCAACACTTACTACCGCTGATGATATTATACAAATCAAGGAAATCATAGAAAACCCCACACTCAATTGCTTTAACAGGGCTGTGGCTGCACATGTGTTAAAAATTCTCTATATACACGACCGCATGAGCCGTAATGATTATCACTCATATATAAAGCACCTGCTGAGTACATGCAATGATAATGACGATCCTGAGTTCATAGGTTTTTTAATTTGCGATTGCGAAGAAGCAGGTTTTAGTGATTTGCTGCCAATAATCAAAAAGCTGTATGATGCAAAACTCGTCGAAACCCAAATCATAAGCTACTCCGAAGTGAAGGCCGGGCTGAGGCAATCTACCGAAGCATCAGCTCTGGATATAATGAAAGACGATGATACATATTCACTGATTAAAGACAGCATAGAATGGCTTGACCATCGGGGATCTTTTTGCTCAGATGATGATGATGATGATGATGATTTTGATGATTTATTTGATTCGTTCTTGAAATTCAACGAACTTGCAGAGATTCTCCGCGTTGAAGATTCCGATGATTCATCGGAAAGCACTGAACTTTATATCCAGAATTCTATGATAGCCGAGCGTCGCAAGCCGCAATACACACTCTCAGATGCGTTGCCGCTGCAAAAAGTAACGGAACTAAAGGAAATAGCTAAGTACAACAACATTGATGGTTACTCAAGCATGAAAAAGGCGGATTTGATTTCGCATCTCATCGATATTGCAAGCGATCCTTACATACTTAAAATGCACCTGCTTCGCCTTACTGAAAAGGAATGGGCTTTCTTCAAAAGAGCTGTCGCGGCAGAGCATATTTTAGATGAGCTTTCATATGCCGAAGATTTTTTTAGACTAAGCATACTGTGTCTGCTTCTTGTCTATTACCATGACGAACATCTCTATTATGTAGTCCCTCAAGAGACAAAGCAAGCTTTTTTTGAGTTGGAGAAGAAAGGGTTTTCCGCTGAAAAAGACCATGCTGATAACCTCAATAAATATGCGCTTGCTGTAACAAACCTGTATGGCATAATGACGATAAATGATTTTGTTAAGCTCTTTAACGAGCAAAACCAGCACAAAACAGATGCTGCCGAAGTGGCGTCTATTCTTCACAGATATATTTCTTTGTATGGCTACTATGAGCTTGAGGGTGATTATCTGATTAACCACGAATTTGAAGACGATGAACAAGAAGAGATTCAGCACTTTGTCGATATAGCCGCCTCATATCCGCGTTATTTGCCAGAAAAGCATGACCTTCTAAAGTATGCGGACTCCAATTATATAGAAGACACACCGCAACTGCAGAAACTTCGGCTGTTCGTCAAAGAGTCTGTCGTCAAAGATGAAGCCGTTGCAGAACTCTTGATAATAGATTTATATTTTGCTGCGTATTCACAGTCTGATAAAAAGGAATATAAAAGCATATTAAAAAATCACAATATAGCTCTGCTCTCGAGTAAGCTCAAAACCCTGCTGGATTTGCTAGGTGACTTATCAGCAAACATAAGGCTGGGACTCATAGGCGGCCACACTCTGCACGAATTGGCAGGGATGAACGGAACGCCCCATAATAAGAAACCCATAACCAACATTGACGACTACAGATTCCTTCAGAAAGATAGACTAGATTCCTCTGATAGGGATAATATATGGCCGGCCAAAAATGAACCGGTCAGGGTAACAAAAATCGGCAGAAATGAACCATGCCCCTGCAACAGCGGGAAGAAGTATAAAAAATGCTGTGGCTCATAAGAACGGCAGACATACTGTGCCGTCTCAATAATCAGCCTGTATTTCCCGGAAAGTACATGCAAGAAGAAATAAAATTCAAAACAGGAGGCAGCAGATTATGAACATGTGGGGAATTATATTAGTTGTAGTGTTGGTCATGTCATTTACGATGATTGGATTTGGTCTGTACTTTTCTGTGGCGGGACCTAAGAAAATAAACTTTGTCTTTGGCTACAGAACACCAATGTCAATGAAAAACCTCGACACATGGAAATTCGGCACCGCGTATGCCGGAAAATATATGTGGCGCACAGGATGTGTTTTGCTGATAGGTTCACTCATAACACTTTTTTCAGTTATGGGAAGCGACACTTCGGTAATTCGCACTGCCGGCGCAATAATAATCATCGCTCACGCCCTGATGATTTTCGGAACTATTATACTCACCGAAATAGCACTCAGAAAAAACTTCGACCATCAAGGCAACTTCAAAAGACGATAACATACTTGAGG
>Ga0209755_10004124_pt1 | contig 17465 bp, 10 predicted proteins | sample TergutCo191P1_FD_187301 | JGI IMG/M metagenome (GOLD analysis project Ga0209755, IMG submission 187301) | Cornitermes sp. P1 segment gut microbial communities from Petit-Saut dam, French Guiana - Co191P1 (SPAdes) (version 2) | ecosystem: Host-associated > Arthropoda: Insects > Digestive system...
CAGCGCGTCAGCCAGAAGAGGGTGGCCCGCCTGATGCGTGAAAACGGGCTGAACGCCCGCCGCGGGTGGTGCCGCCCGCGTACGACGGATTCAGGGCACGGCCTTGGCGCGTGTGAGAACGTGCTGAACCGCGACTTCCGGGCGGAAGAGCCGGGCCGGAAGTGAGTCTCCGACATCAGGTACCTGCGCATTCTGGGTGGCAGGATGTTCAGCGTGAGCACCTCGCTTAGGCTCAGCTGCCGCTGCGGCCCACGTTTTGGGTTCCATGACGCAAGCATCTTACGCCCCTCTTCAGTGTTGGCCAAAGCCTTGATGAAATCGTCCGCGATGCAATACAATGCGATATCGCTCATAACGCCCGTCCTCCCAGTCGGTTCTTGGTCATACATCAACTATACTGGGTGTCGGGCGTTTTTTCTATCTGCCTATTTGTTTTCACTATAAAACTCGAAGTTCGGCCTAAATCATAGCATCTATCACGATGTGGAAGTTCTTGCAAAACTGAAATTTCGCAAGAATTCTATTGTCGCTTCCCGCAAAAATCGCTAGACTATACCTACGGCATATGCTAACAATCTTTTCGACCAAGGGACTGCGGAGAGGATTGGATTCGGCGCTTTGTTATTATTTTAGGGAGGGAAACGGGAATTTCACAGGGCCGGGCATAAAAAGGAGAGGTTATATGGCGACGGTCAGCGACAAGAAAAACGGCAAAGGCCCCATCCATCGGACGCGGGAGGAAGAAATCGCGTTGTTCGGTGATTTCGTGTGCATGCGGGGCGGCTCCCTCGCGGTATACGAAATGGAAAAACTGGCGATGCCCGGGAAAGACGGCAACAGGACGGCGACGACAACGGCACATGACAACCGCGACCCCAGATCCTATGGGGTTTTCGGCGGGTCCGAAATACTTGTGGATGCCGCCCCGGGAAAACCACAGGAGAAACGGCAGGAAGTTTTCGTTCACCCTGACAGCGCGGCCAAGAAAACCGAACCGCCCCTTCCCTCGCAGCCCGATCCCGTTACGCCGACAACACCCGACAGCGCAGCCGACGCGGTTTTCGACGACCCCGACATAATCATAGACGACAAATCCGGAATTTCCGTTGAGGAACAGCGGGAAATTCTCGCCCAGATAAACGGCATCAGCGACAAAAACCGGCGGGCCTTTTCCGCGGGTTCAAAAAAGCGTTTCAAGGCGAAAAAAAGCGGAGGACTTTTCCCGGTCTTGGTAAATGCGTTCGCGATAGCGGCACTCATCGGGGGTTTTATTGCGCTTTACACGTTCCAAACCGGGATCTACGAGCACGCCCGCGAGGGGACAAGGACTTTCAACCCCACGGAGCGCGCAATTATAGAAGAAATCCGCAGGGAAACCGCCGGGCTGTTGGGCATAAAAAATCTGGAAATCGCCATATTGACCTCCTTTCTGGCGGACGTCGAGGCGCAAATGGAACTTATCGCCGGCCAAGAAGCGTTGACCCAGGAACAGCAATACACTTACGAAAACCTGAGGATACGGCAGGAAGAACTCCGCGCGGAACTGGCAGTGGCGCAGGAGGAACGTTCCCGCATACTGAACGAAGCCCGCGTACAGGAGACGATACTTCACGCACATTTTAACACCCGAATGCAAGTCGAAGCGCAACTACAGGAATTCGCCGCCGCCGGCGAGTCGCCGCCACCGGAGACATTGGCCGCCCATGAACAGCTTTTGGCCCAGCAGGAGGAATTTCACGCGACTCTGGTAACGGTAAGGGAGGAACGTTCCCGCATACTGAGCGAGGCCCGCGAACGGGAGGCAGAACTTCAGGAGCAGCTTGGCGCCCGCGCTCTCATCGAGACGCGGCTTATGGAGCTTATCGCCGACGACGAAACGCCGACCCCGGAACAGCTTGCCGTTTACGAACAACTCATGGCCCAGCGGGAAGAGCTTAGCGACGCGATGGAAACGACATGGGACGAGCGCGCCCGTCTGCTTTACGAGACCCGCGAACAGGAGGCGGAACTTCAGGCCCATCTTGACGCCGGCATTTACGACTTTGACCTTCGCGCATACATGCCCGACTCGGAACTCGACGCCCTGAACGAGGAATTCGCGCAACTTTTCATGGAACAGACACATGCAGAAAGAGTGGAGGCATTGATAGCCAATTTGTTCGCAAGCACCCGCAGGCAGATTGCCGAAAGCCGTTTTTACGAAGTCGAGGAAACAATAGCTTCGCTACGGGGAATTCTTAACGATCCCACTTTTCTGGCTCTTCGCACCGTGCAGCCAAGAAGGGAACTCTACGTTCAGGCAACCGACGCGATTGAGACGCTGCTGGCAAGATACCAAATCGCACAAGAGGCCATACGCACCGGCGTACTGCCGCCCGACAGGGACGCGGAAATAAGGCTGGAACAGGAAATCGCAAGGCTTGTCGAGGAGCTGGCCGCAATGGAAAACATTGTAACCACCATAGACATAGCGGAAGCAAATTCGGCGCAATTCATTGCGCAACTTGAAAACACCATCAACAACCTGCAATCGACAAACGCGGCGCTGAACTCGCAGGTCGGTAATCTGCAGTCGGCCAACGCCACGCTGAACTCGCAGGTCGGCAATCTGCAGTCGGCCAACGCCACGCTGAACTCGCAGGTCGGCAATCTGCAGTCGGCGAATACTGCTCTGAACTCGCAGGTCGGTAATCTGCAGTCGGCGAATGCAACGTTGAATTCGCAGGTCGATAATCTGCAGTCGGCCAACGCCACACTGAACTCGCAGGTCGGTAATCTGCAGTCGGCGAATGCGGCATTGAATTCGCAGATCGGAAACCTGCAGTTGGCTAACACGGCATTGGACTCGCAGGTCGGTAATCTACAGTCGGAAAACGCGACGTTGAACGAGCAGATGGGTACCCTGCAAGAAAATCTCAACACGCAGACACAGGCCGTTCAGTCCCTTAGCACGGTAAACGTCAGTCTGAACAACCAGCTTACCGAATTGCGGCAGGCATTGGCGAACGAATGAAAAAACTCTGGCTTGTAACGGGAGCGCTAACATGCATACTGATGCTCAATGCGGAAGCGGCGCACGCCCAGGCAGGCGGAGGGGGATTCATATCAGCGGACGGTGACCAGCTTGATCAAACCGAAAACTTAGTCAGCCTTCACACCGCAGCCCGAAATGCGGCGGCGGAATTTTACCCCAACCTTGAAAGTGGCACCAGGATTGCCGTGGTAGCCATGGAAGCCGATTCCGCCAGAATGTCCAGCTACCTAATCGATGAAATGATCATCGTCCTGGCGGGCACGGGAAGGCTCATAGTCGCGGATCGGAACCAGCTTAATCAGGCCGCACAGGACTTGCATTTCCAGACATCCCAAGCAGCCAACGAGACAGCGGCAAGATCGCTCGGAAGGTTCATGGGCGTCCAGGTCATCGTCATGGGCTCGCTTGAACCCACCGGGAATTCCCTCTACTTTAGGGTGCGGATAATCGATGTCGATACCCCCGCCATTCTGGGCGTATACGAAACGAATGTCCAAAACGATCGCATGATCTCCGTCTTGCGCGGCGAGGCGCATTTTCATATCCCGCGCAATGAGCCCCCAAGCGGTGAGGGCGAAGACCCAACAAGATCAATGGGCGTAGGCATAGGCGTTTCTGTAGGCACCGCCTTTACCGAGCCTTTGTTGATAGGCACATTGCAAGCAACCCTGGCGCCGCAGGACAGTTCGTTCATCAGATTCGGTCTCAACCTTGGCCTTCTGAGTGCTACGGAACAGGACAGCTATAATTCGATATCCATGTTTGCCCACTATTCTTTTTTCCCCTTATCTTGGAGGGGCTGGCACATAGGTGCCGGTGGCAGCCTGACATTTCGTGCGGTCGAACCAACAGTGGTTCTCGCACTCGATTTTGTCACGGGTTTAAAATTTATGAACATGATCGACATTTCCTACAACTTGCGCACCAACTTTTACACGGTTTTTAGCAACAGAATCTCGGTTGGGTTTACGCATCGATTTCGGTGAGCGGCGGCGGGTTTGAACCGCATTGACACCGTTATGGTTTCCTGCTATAAGTAGCATAACGCAGTGCGATGGAAAACATCAATACGATCCAGAAAACCATCAACATACTCGATTACCTGTCGAACCGCCCCAAAGGGGCCACGTTAAGCGCCATCGTAAAAGACCTGGGGCTTCCCAAAACCACCGCATTCGATATCATGAAAACCCTTTTGACGAATGACTTTGTGCAGTACCTAAAGCCAGGGAAAAAAATATATTGCGTCGGGGCCAGGGTCTTTGCCATCGGCTCCGCCTATACGGAATCTTCCGTCCTGTTCCGTACCGTCAGGCCGTACCTGGTTTTGCTGGCGGAAAAATACGAAAAGACAACCTTCTTTTCCAAAAGGCATCGTGATCACGCCATCTGTGTGTACAAGTATATTTCCCCGCATGCAAAAACACCCACGGAAAACGTGGGCGTGCAAAAACTGCTGCACTCCACCGCCACGGGTAAGTGCTACTTGGCCTTCGATGCAGATGCGTTTCATTTCATCGACACGATAGACCTTCCGGCCATTACCCCTCATACGATTACCGACCGGGAAAAGCTAAAAGCGCACGTCAAGGAACTGCGGGCGTTGGGCTATTCATGGGAACAACGGGAAGCCCACATTCGCAGCGCATGTCTGGCTGCCCCCATATTCACCCAAGGGTCAATGGTCGGAACAATCAGCATGGTCGGCTGGTACAACGAAGGCGAGGATTTTTCCGCGCAAGGCAACGAAGTTGCACAGTTGGCCAAGCTGGTTTCGGCCCAGCTTGACCAGAACTAGGCTATTCGCCACCGCCACCGTCGTAGACTTCCTCAGCCACCTCGATTCTAATTCCAGAAACGCTGATACTGCCGCCGTTGCTTAGGGCTACAATGCCAACAAAAGACTCCTTTAGCGATTCCCATCCAGTTATCCTGGTTTGAATCCACTCCGGAACATTTATAACCACGGAAGCGGTCGCCCTGGTTCCCCTGGGAGCGGTAAGCGGTTGGATCAGAGGCTGGGAAAGGGTGCGCAACGGCGAGTTGGTGTTAGCCTGGTTCCCGTTAAGCATTATCCACATGTTTCGCCCCGCACCGGCGGTCCATAGAATTTCGTAATCCACCGAAACGCGGATTGGTCTGTTGATGGCGTAAAAATCAAAAACACCGGGCTGTCCAGCGATATTGGTTGTGGCGGTACTTGTATTGCTACCAATCATAATTCTGGTACTGTTCCCCGGCGTGGGTGCGGGGGAAGGATTCGTGCCGCAGTTATTGTTGGAAGAATTCAAAATAAGCCCGGAGGGCGCATACAGAATCGGGTTTCCAAGCGCAGCGTTTATCATTCTACCCCCACCGTATTGTCCGCGGCCAATTATGCGCCAAGCGTTGTCCAGATTTGCGCCAGAACTTAGCTCGGGAAGCCCCAGAAGCGCGCTGTTAATATCCGCGTCGCGCCCGCGGTCCCAGGCCCATATTGGCGGTTCTTCCAGCACCTTAACCCGCACCAGAGCCGTAACGGTTCCAGTTCCGTTGTCGTCGTTTCTTGCGTCAACCCTGATCACAATTGGCGGCGAATCAAATGGGGATGACGTAACTCCAGTAACGGTGGAAGTCAGACCACTTAGGTTCGACAGTTCCACTCCAACACCGTCCAACGTCCAAAGTATTTCGGCGTCGTTGGTGTGTCTGGCCGGATACAGAAACACACGCAGATCAACGGAATCGCCAGGATAAAGCCAGACCGTGTTGGAAACCGGGAGCATTTCGCTGTTGTCATACTGGACGCGAATGCCAGTAACAGGATCCCCTACCCTTACATAAACGTAAGCCTCCCTGCCGCTTGCCCTTACGGTGATTCGTTCAAGGGAATCCGCAACCCTGCTTCTGATGACGCCGTTGTCATACACCAGCACGTTGCCGCCGTCGCTACTGGACCAGCGGAAAAACGTTTGGGCGTTCGCCGGAGCAACCATCGCCGTAAGGCTTCTTTCTTCGAACAGCGCAAGCTCAATGGTTTCGCCAGTTATGCGACTCCCTTCCCAGTAAATATCAAGGCTTGCAAGCTCGTCCGGGTTCACGACATCGAGGTCAAACCAGCGGGAAAAACCGTCATAGGCCGTGGCGGTAAGTCTTACCGTCCCGGCGCAGGTTCCCTCGACAAACCACGCACCGCCTGATTCCTCAAGGCTTACCATGCCTGAAGGGTACGCTTCCCACTCCAGTTCCTGCCTCGCCCATGCAGGGACGACCTCCGCCAAAAGAACGCGCCTTTCCCCAACACCGACAACGGGGAGAGCGATAAGATTGATGTCGCTGATTTCAGGTGGGATAACCTCGACCGGCAACGACGCAGTTTCCGGGTTTCCACGGTCGCGCCAGGCTTTTACGGTTATGACAGTTTCGCCCGCCCCCCCAGCCCTAACCGTGTTTGTCGCACCATAACCAGTGCCGATTATTTCAACCACCGACGAATTCTCCACTTCCCAGACAATCGAAGCGAAGCCGGGGGCAATACCAATGTCGGCTCTTAGGGTCAGGGTTTGCCCCTCCTGAATCGTCAACGCAGTGGTTTCCGTTCCGCCAAGGAAAATCCTAATGCCATCTATTTCCGCATCCTCGAACGTAGGACACCCAGCAAGTGAAAACAACAACATTGCCACAAAAAACGCCCCCAGAATTCCGGCAATAGATCTACGATATTCGCTCTTTTTCATTCCAGTACGACTCCTTCCGCACTAACGCAGGGCTCTTGTCCATATTGTAACTTCCGCCCTTAGCGACGGATCCACCGTAGATGTCGCGGTTATTGTCGCCGTCATGCCCGGGTTCTGGCCCACAAGGACCAGCCCGTGGCGATCGACTTCGACGACGCTAACATCACTGCTAATCCACTCGATCTGGTGTCCGGTGGCGGATGTGGCCCGGAATTGCTGGTTTCTGCGAACTATCATTTCTATCCCGGGGACGTACTCCCCAGTTGCCTGCCTGTAAACCTCGAACCTGTCAATCCCACCATCGGTAAGCCTGAGCCTACCAGTGTATATTTCGATCCCCCCCCTCCTGTCATCCTGGGGGATCTCCAAACTGCACCCAGAAAACAAAAGCGGAACTGCCGCCGCAACAATTGCGCAAACTACCGTCACTGCCGATCTTCTCATGGCAATCCTCCTTGGCAAAAACCCTAAAACATGAATTCGACGTGCAGAGGAATGGTCAGCACCGCCCTTTCCCGCACGCCGTTTACCGTTCCAGCAAACCTGTAGGCGACGCCAGCCCTGACAAAAGAGTTGGCCCAAAAAGTCCTTTGCACGGAAACACCAGCACCAATACGATGTCCGCCGTTCAGCGCCCGGGGTTCGCCAATGCCCACGATATTGCCAAACTTGTCCAGCGTTTCGCCAATCCATTCATAGCCGACATTTACCGTTAACGTAAAAGCGTTAAACTCAAAGGACGGCCAGAAATGGAGGTTCAGCTCCGGCGCCAAATGCCTTTCCGCATAGTGTCCGATTATGCTGCCGCCGAACCTGGCATCCGCGCGACCGGCAATTTCCAGCGCACCGATCCGGTACGAAGCCCCTACCGAAACCTGAAACGGCGCCTGCCAAATGTGTCCTCTTCTATAAATTAGGTACAGGGTATCGTTGATTTCGTCCTCGTCTTCTCTGTCGAAGATGTCCGACCTGGGTCTGTTCCAGTCCCTGAACGCAAGGGGAACCTTGCCCCCAATATCAATGACAAGTCCCGGGACGCCGGTGAGGGCAAAGGCCGCCTCGATCCGGGGAGCAGTAATGTCAAAAGTTTCGACCCAGTAGGTCCACGGAATCTGTGGCATATCATCGGTTATAACGTTAATTTCAACGTAGGGCACCATACCCAGATACTGAACCCTGAAAAGTCCAACGCCAGGAATGGTGTACGCGGCGGCAACCTGCACGCGCCGCCAAACGTCGGCGTTTTCGGTAATCAAATCTGGATGACTGTCAAAGATTGCACCAGTACCACTGGACGCGGAAAAAGGACTAAGGCCATGGAGCATTGCGCCAATCCATAGGTTTTCAAGAACGTCAACGGGAGGAGTCAGCCCCACCATAATACCGGCATCCCCCGTCCAGTGCGTCCTAAAGCGGGAAAAAATCGCATCCGCATCGTGCATGCGCACGGTGTAGGCATGCATTCTTTCGTCCAGATCATTGAACCTTCCCCGGAGGCGATCGTCCAGAAAACGTCCCGCATCAAAACGCAGCCATGGAAGCGGAGTCCACCAAGCCTGAAGAAAATCCTCCACGCCGAAGCCATCGGTGCGAACCTGAAACCGCGTGCGCATTCCCACACCGAATTCCTCGTTCATCAGCCGCACGTCAAGACGCGCCCTAGGCCCCTGGCCCGAGGCGTTGCGCCCCAGACCGCCGCCCATCACGAATTCGTATTCGTCCTCCCCGACTTCGTCGTTCCAGACAAGCTGGAAGGGAATAATGCTCATGTCAACCGCGCCGCTAATGGTCAACTCCGTGGCGTGCAACGTCACCGCCGCTCCCAGCATCAATACCGCAAAAATCTTTTTCATGCCAATACTCCTGTTCAATTGTTTCTATGGTGAACACGGGCAGTTTGTCACCGTGCAGACAATGCCGCCTTCCCGTAACCTGTCCATTTCGATATCGGCGAACCAAATCGAAATCCCACCCCTCTCCCTAAATTCCCGCTGAAATGTTTCGATAAATCCGGAACGCTCAAGACAGGGCGTTATTCCATCGTCCAAATAGTGCAAGTCGGGGGATCCGGAAACCATGTGAACGATTCTGCGATAAAGGCCAAACTTTGGGCGGGCGTATCTGTTTCCGGGCCTAAAAGTCATGAAGGGATCCGGAAGGCCCAAGCCATTGTAGTGAACTGGGCAAAAGGCAAACTCCATTATCATGCGCATGTCCCGAACACGCACAACCCTGATCCGAAAGTCGCCAGGGTTGTCGTAGGTAACGACAACTTCCGCGCTAACCCACTCACCCCTGAAGAGATCCAGCGGCACATATTTTGCGACCCAATTCGCACTGGGAATTACCCTATCGCCGTCCATACCCCGACGCGGGCCCCGATAGATAAGCTGCATCACGTCCCGGCTCGCATCGTTATCCCTGGCGCGGCCGGTAAGCGTAAAGACAGGGTTGCCGGCATCGTCCCCTTCGTTCTTGAGTTGAAACAAATGGGTGAACTCCCGCGAAACCCGAAAATCGCTTGGCAGTTTGAACTTCCATCGAAAGGTGAACGTTTCCCCCAAGCCGTGCGAACGCATGTTGCGACAGTCGTGGTTCGCATTGTCCATGGTTTTCAGTTCCAGCCTTTGCCGATCGTCGAAACCGATCAGGTCGCGGGATTGCGCATAAAGATTAAACCGAAACACATATCTTTCAAGCGTATCGTCCCAAACCTGGTGGATGTGCGGCACATCATACCTTTGCCGCCACGCCGTTTCACGCAAAGTGCCTTCGTGCACGCCGCGCGCCGGATGGGAAAAACCGCTGGGGGATTCGTAATGCCACCCCCGATCGACGATAAGACGGTATGCGGCCCATTTTGTGGGCGCAAACGGCGCGCCCCTGTGTTCAAGCGAGCGTCCGCGGGTCGCGGTGTGCGGTCCGCCGTAAAAGGCGGAGTCGTACGGCGTTTCTGGGCAAAACGGGTAATTTTCCGGATCCGGATCGAGTATAACCCGGTACGCCTGTTCCCTTTTCCAGTTGCGGACAAATACCCGCAGTTCGGCGGCGTAGTCTGTTGCGTAAAAACGCACGATACCCATTCCGCCAGGTGCAACGCCGGTTATCGCAAAGTTTCCGGTGCCGTTTTGCGCCACCCTTATCGCTTCTGCGTCAACGCTGAAAGCAGCCGGCACCCTGACAACGCCGAGGGAATCTAACGTAGAAACTTCGATTGTTTGTCCTGGGTCGATGTTGACAACCGCCACTGGTTTTCCGTCACTCCTTAAAACCAGCCCCTCCGTCGGTTCCAACGCAATTTCGGAATCCTCGGCACTGGGGCATCCGACAAATAGGGACAAAAACAGTAACAACAAGGCAAAACCCGGCGCGCTGTTTTTCACTCGGCAATTCCTTAACGTTCGACCGGTCTGCACGGGAGACAGGCGTAACGAGTTAGCGGGCCGCCTGGTTCAGTGCGCAAATAGCAAACAATGCCGTCGTCCCGCCTAAGCCTGTCCATTTCGATGTCGGCAAACCAGACCGAGGTCGTCCAGTTTTCCCGCAAAAACACCCGCACAAAATTCGAACGTTCAAAACAGGGCGTTCCGTCCGGGGTTATGTGCATGTCTGGAACCCCGAACGGATTCATGTGAACGATTCTGCGGTAAATCCCAAACTTGGGGCGGGCGTAGGAATTGCCCGGCCTGTAGGTCATAAAAGGATCCGGAAGATTCAAGCTCGCATAGTGGATGGGGCAAAACGCGAATTCCATTATCACCCTCATGTCCCTAATTCGAACCAACCTGATTCGGAAAGAACCGGGGTTATCGTAGGTGACCACGGCTTCGGCGCGAACCCATTCCCCACGGAAAAGATCCAGCGGCACCTCGGCCGCAATCCAGTTCGCACTGGGGATTTCCTTGTCGCCAAGAACGCCGGCCGTGGTGGATCTGGTTGGCCCACGATAGATAAGCTGCATCACGTCCCTGTTCGTATCGTTTCTTCTGCGACCGGTCAGCGTGAAAATTGGGTTCCCACCGTCCCCGCCCTCGTTTTTAAGCTGGAACAGATGGCTGAATTCGGTGGAAACGGTGAAGTTCCGGGGAAGCTTGAATTTCCAGCGAAAGGTAAATGTTTCCCCGTGGCCGTACGCCCGCATGTTGCGGCAGTCGAAATTGACGTTGTGCATGGTCTTGAGCTCCAGCCGCTGCCGATCGTCAAAGCCGATAAGATCGCCGGATCTTTCATACAGGCTAAAACGGAAGACGTACTTTTGCAGCAAAGGGCAGTATTCCTGCATGATATGCGGCACATCATACGCTTGACGAAACGCCGTCTCGCGTAGCGCACCCCGGTGCACGCCGTCCGATGAATGGGAAAAACCGCTGGGGGATTCGTAGTGCCAGCCCCTTTCCGTGATTAGTCGATAGGTGGCCCACCTGTTTGCCCGAAATGGAAGTTCAACGCCCCTGTTTTGGAACGGAACATTGCGTACCTCGCGGGGAAGCCCGCCATAAAAGTCGGAGTCGTATGGCGTATCGGGGCAAAAGGGAAAGTTTATCGGATCCGGTGCAAGCAAAAAACGGTGCGCCTGATCCAGTCTCCAGTTCCGGACAAAAACCCGCAGTTCGGCACTGTCGCCTATCGCATCGAAACGCACGACGGCCATTCCCCCCGGCAAAAGCCCGGTTATTCCAAAGACGTTGTTCCCTTTCGCACTGACCCGTACCGCACCAGTGTCAACGCCAAAAGTGGCCGGAAGACTAAATGTGCCGGAGGGATCGTAAACGGAAACCTCGACGGTTTGCTCCGGATCAATGTCAATAATCATCACGCGCCCGGTGTCGCCCGCCCACCTTTCGCTTAGGTGCAGTTGCCTTACCACCAGAGTCCCCGGCGTTTCCGGATCGTCAAGCACTGGACACCCAGCCAAAAACGGAAGGGACAGCAACGCAACAACCGGCAAGCACTTCTTTACGATATTTTTCATCTTCGCCATCCTCCTAACTTTGCTTATCCAGGTTACGAACATCCAAGAGCCGCGGTGCAGTTACACGGATTGCATTCACACCGCGGATCCGCCCGATTTGGATCCGGATTGTCATATACATTGTAAATCCGTATATTCCGGATTAGAACCTTTCCTTCCGGCAGACCCAGCGATACGAACGAACTGCCAAGCACGCTCAAAACTTTTTCGTCGTCGTCAATTCCGGGGATCAGATCCCGCTTGCCCGGGTGAAGCTCCGGATCCAGCCGCGCCACCGCGGTGTTGAACACGCCGCGCAACATTCCGGAACGGGGGCTTCCCTCGGTAAGTTCGGCCACCAGCCAGTTTTCCAGAGGCGAGGCCATGTCCCGCGCCAAAGTGTTGTTGTTGACCTGAATGCGCAACCCTTGGCGCGGCGCCGAGGCGATCAAAACCTCGTAGTCAACTGATATTCCGACAACCGGAGCGCTACGGGGAAAACAGGGTATATCGTAAAAACCCAGAAACCTGTTGCCGGGTATCGTGTTAAAGTTAAGTTCGCCGCCAGCATCAAACGCCGGATCATCGGGGAGCGGCGAATTGGTAGGCACGGCCATGGTGGAACCTATCACCAGAATCCCGGGCCCTTCCAGTACCATGCCGCCGCGTCTTTCGTCCACCGCAATCGCAGTCTCCCCCGCCGACCGCACGAAGGTCTGGTGATACCTACCGATCCTCGTGCTGGTGAAACCGGGAAGGGGATCCCAGCCGTCAAGTTCCCAGTACCACTTGAAGTAGGACGTGGGAACCACAGTGACGCGCACCTCGCCGAAAACTGGCAACTCGTTAAAAATATTCGCCGTGGTTATTTGTATAATCGCATCACCACCGTAACGACCGTACAGAACAACCTCCGGCCCGCTAAGCCGGTTAAGTTCCACGACGTCGCGGCTGGTCTGCCAGTGAATGCCCCCGCTCACGCCCGCAGGTTCCAGCGCGGCACCCAGAACCACCGCCCTGCCCTCCAGCATCCTAAAACCGGGAGGAAGACCATCCGGCCCAGGCGGAACGGGAACCCCGCCCCTGTACAAAGCAATCCCGGCGACAGGCTCCCGAACCAGTTCGTTGTCCGCCACGGGACAGCCTGGAAACAGCACCGCCGCAATCACAACGGCGGCCACCGCAACGGCAATCATCGTTTTCGTCTGGTTTTTCATGGCATTCACCTGGCTTTACGCCCTCCAAAATTTGTTCGCATATACGAACCGATGAAACGGGATTTTTTCCATTCCCCTGACCTACAATTAAGTATAACACGGGTATTTTCCATGCCGCAACATTTTTTTTTCGTTTTTTTTCCCGAACACTCGATTTTTTTCTTGACAGCGAAAATATACCGCTATAGAATTCTGAAATCTGGCAAGCGGGAAGCAGCCAGAGTATATGCGTATGCGTTTGTGTTCGTATATACGAACACAAACATTGGGCATTGCCCATATTTTTCAGGAGGCGAATGTAATGAGGAAAACGGGAAAGGCACTTGCGGGGGGACTCGCACTTTTGGTCGCTTTTACGATTTTTGGATGTGGAGGAGACTCCAGCCCGACGGCACTTCCGCCGGAAGGACTTTCCATATCTGTTGATGGCACTGGCGTGGCGAACGGGCAGACCGTTCAGGCGGCAGTAGGCCAGGACGTTACGGCAACCGCAACCCTTGCGCATCGCCGGGACGCGGTAATTGGCTGGGCGGTCGCCGACGACAATCCCGCTGACATAACACCCGTTACCGGCAGCGGCGACAGTTTTACGTTCACCGCCGCAAGTTCCGGCACCTCGCGAATAAACGTTACCGCTCTTAACAGCGCAGGCAGCGTTAACTTGCATTTCTACATAGAAATTCCAACGGTCGGACTGGAAGGCATAGTGATTCTCCACGACGGCGAACCACCTGCCGATGGTGAAATCACCTGGCCTTTGGAAACGAACGGCACGCTGCAGCTTGGCTACAGACTTACCCCCCTAGGAGCCACAGGAATCGTTACCTGGAGCGTGGACGATGAGAGCATTGCCACGGTTAACCCCAACACTGGCATCGTAACCCCGGTAGTGACGGAAGGCCCAGCTACGGTTACCGTAACCGCAAGAGTGGACGGCTATGACGGCGACGGCGAGGCGGTGTACTTTGAGGATAGTGTTGACATAGAGTTTACGGGGCAGCTTTTTCAACGCCCTGAACCAGAAGCGAACGTTATTTTCGAGTGGATTCGCGAGATCGATGGTCCGCCGCAGGGGACCTTGCCTCCGCCAATGGGGCCATTTCAGACTGTCAACGCAATTCTGCGCGGCGCAGGTTCGCACCCCTTGTCTGGAGCAATGCCCCTCAGATCCACTAATGGGCATGCCAATTTTGAGATTGTGGATGAAGGCATCAGAGTTGACGGAAGAACGTCAACGGCTGCTGGAATTCTTGCAATCGGTACCAACAGTAACGAGGGAACAACGGCGAGTACTGCGCCCGACGGGGTATTTGATTTCAGCGGCTTGCGTAGCGTACGGGTAATCACTTACGTCGATTGGCTAACGCCTGCGCAGGGGGAACGACTTGTTGCCTTATGGCTAAGCCGAACACTCGCACCAGGCGAGGCTTCACCTTTCGGCCCTCAAACAACAGGAAACAACGGTGTAAATGTCGGCAGGGTTTTCTACTGGCGGAATGAGGCAGGCAATACAGATGGCGCTGGGGTTCCGCACATGGGGAATATAACCAACGGCACCTGGGATCCCGACAATGGGGCAATCGTATCCAGAATTTTTGGCAATTATTTGCCAGATCCGCACGATTTTCTAGACAGGGCTTTCGTAAGCGTTCTTGCTCAGGGCTTGGCCGGCGGCAATGCTGGTGCCGAGTTCGTCATTCGCGGTATTAGGATCGAGTATGTGGATCCAAGCGATGAACCGGTATGGGATGACATCGAGATTTACAGCGTGATCGGCGAAACGGAAACGCAAGTAACTGGCACCACAATCGATCTGGAACCGGGCACATCCGATGCCTTGCAACTTTCCAGCAGAATAGTTCCCGCAACATCGCCAGGTCTCGTACTGTGGACATCCAGCAACCCCAGTGTCGCCAGCATTGGCGGCAGCAGCGGCATGATAACAACTGGAACGGAACGCGGAACCGCCACCATTACCGCCACGGTTATGGAAACGATGAGGCCCGGGCAGACTACCGTAGCGGCAACGGTGCACATTAATACTGGCGAAGCGGTAGAGCTAACCGCCATACACATTTACCGCAACGAAGACAGGGTAACGACTATACAGCATGATCTGGCTGGCGGCGTTGGCCCTGGTATTCATCTCAACGCCGTGGAATACCCAGAAGGCGCACCGCTGGGAACCGTTGTTTGGTCTTCTGGTAACATGAATGTCGCAACAGTCGGCGAAAACACTGGTCTTGTAACTGTTGTGGGAACCGCTGGAACCGCCGTTATTACTGCAACAGCAGGGACAATTTCCGCGACCGTAACGATAAACGTTACTGGACAACTCCCAGATCCAGGTGATGTTGATCCCAACCTTGTTTTCGAGTGGATGTACCCGAGGGACAATGTGAGCGGAACCTTTGTGCGTCCCTCTCCCACCGCTGGCACTGAGAACTTGCTTCAGGGCAGGGGCTCCCAGCCCAACATGCCCGTGGCCATTGGCACTGGAGCAGGGGACAGCACCGCAACTTTCGTAGCCAGCCAAGGCCTCAGGCTTGCGCCCACTACCGTCAATGCGTCTCTTCAAATCGGCCTCCCCAGCCTAGCCGTAACTGCGGACAGGCGGCATGCCAATTCAAGCGGAACTTCTGCTCCAGATGGTGTGCTTGATTTTAGCGGGCCAGACGACTTTGAGGTAACCATCTACGCAACCTTTGTGAATAATGCTACTGTTGCGGGCAGGGGTATGTTTGTGGGACTGAGCAATAACACCGTTACCGCATCAAACTCGCCTTTCGGCCCCGGCGACCCAGACCACAGGCTTTTCTTTTCCGGAGCGGGAACGAACATTGCTGGAGCCGGTGACTGGAGTCCGACTATCGGCACATGGACTTGGACAACCAACGCGACTGGCAGAACTGGAACCATCGGACACGCAACAGGAAGAATTCGCGCCATGACCGATCCTAATGATTTTATGAACAGGACTTTCATCGGCATAGTATCACAGAACAACGGAGGCCCTGACATTACCATCACTGGCATCAGGATCATGCGCATCCCTGCCGACAATGGGAATGGCAACGGCGACACTCGCCCTCCAGTCGGCCCCAATGTGATTTTTGAGTGGATGTACGAGCACGACGGCGCACCGGTGGGGAATTTTGTGCCTGCAGCCGTTACTGCAACGACCGGTGCACACTTAGCCGGTGTTGGATCGCATCCCAGGCATCGCGATATGCCTATCAGAATTGTTGGCGCTGGTAGCGATATAACCTATGTTCCAGAGCAAGGCATAAGGATTAACGCAATGGAGGCCAACGCAATCCTTACAATCGGCACCGATGGTGGTGCGGCAACAACGGCAGACTCTGCGCCTGAAGGATTCTTTGATTTCACTGGCGACCGTAACGTGAGGGTAACTTTTTATACCGAGTTTCGAACTCCCGCCATTGGAAACAGGTCTTTTTCCGTATGGCTGAGCCACAACACCACAGCCGGCGCAGCTTCGCCTTTCGGTTCAGGGAATGGCAATGTTGGCAGAATTTTCTTTTGGCAGGACAATGCGGGTGGCCCTACCGCCCCGCCCGCAGGAACCGCTGGTGCTAATGGTATCTGGGACGCAGAGGCAGGAACGGTCAGATCCGCAAGGTCAATCAACACGATAACACCTACAGACGAACTAAGACGTACCTTTGTGAGCATCATTTCTTTGGGTTCAACTGGTGCAGCTAATAGCGGTGCCGAATCCATTATCACCGGCATCCGCATCGAGTACGTTGACTAAGGCGCAAGCAAGGGAGAAGCGCGGGTGATTCAAGCGACCGAGAAGGACGGCATCTGGGCAAGGCAGATCTGGGAAAAGATCAAAGCCAAGATGTCCGTCCAGCGCGAAAGGGTGGGCACGAAAGTGCCCTACATAGCGGTGGACGGGCTCTATGCCGACAAGATGGAGGACAACATCTACTGGTGGTGCAACGGCTTCTGGCCGGGCATGCTCTGGCTGCTCTACCACGACACGAAAGAGGCCGCCTACATGGAAACGGCGCGCGGCGTGGAAGAGCGGCTGGATGCCGCGCTTGCCGGGTGGGAGGGCTTGCACCACGATGTCGGCTTCATGTGGACGCTTTCCGCGGGCTTGGACTTCAAGCTTACGGGCAACCTGCGGTCTAGGGTTCGCGCCCTTCACGCGGCGAACCTGCTTGCTGGCCGTTACAACCCCAAGGGGCGTTTCATACGATCTTGGAACCGGGATTGCACAGGCTGGATCATCATCGACTGCATGATGAACCTGCCGCTGCTGTACTGGGCAAGCAGGGAGCTTGACGACCCTAGGTTCTGCTACATCGCTTTGGAACACGCGGAAACGGCGCTGTGGAACCTTGTGCGTTCCGACGGATCCTGCAACCACATCGCGGTGCTGGATCCGGATCGAGGGTACCTCAAGGACACCCCCGCCGGGCAGGGCTACGCCCCGGGTTCCTCGTGGAGCCGGGGGCAGGCTTGGGCGTTGTACGGTTTCGCCTTGACCCATTTGCATACGGGCGAGGAACGCT
>Ga0209755_10004125_pt1 | contig 17463 bp, 12 predicted proteins | sample TergutCo191P1_FD_187301 | JGI IMG/M metagenome (GOLD analysis project Ga0209755, IMG submission 187301) | Cornitermes sp. P1 segment gut microbial communities from Petit-Saut dam, French Guiana - Co191P1 (SPAdes) (version 2) | ecosystem: Host-associated > Arthropoda: Insects > Digestive system...
AATCGCTAACAACACAAAGATAAATCATCATTTAGAGCAGATGGCACAGGCGGTTTTTAAATCGTGGTTTGTGGACTTCGAGCCATGGGGTGGTGTAATGCCGAGTGATTGGCGTGAAGGTGCACTGTCCGAAATCGCCAATATCATTATGGGGCAATCACCCAGTGGAACAAGCTATAACGAAGACAGTAATGGAACTGTATTCTATCAAGGACGAGCTGAATTCGGTTCTCGTTTTCCAACACGCCGTCTGTTTACCACAGAACCAAAACGAATGGCAGCGAAGGGTGATATCCTTATGAGTGTTCGCGCGCCAGTCGGTGATTTGAACATCGCTTTTGAAACTTGTTGTCTCGGTCGTGGTTTGGCAGGTATTCAAAGCAACAACAATTGCCAATCTTTTATCCTCTACACGATGTTCGCCTTGAAACAGCAGCTTAATATGTTCAATGGCGAAGGCACAGTGTTCGGTTCTATTAACAAGACCGATATGGCAAATCTTCCTGTGATTATTCCAACGAACGAGGTTATTCGCCAGTTTGAGGAAATGGTAAGTCCGATGGATGCGGCAATCGAAGCCAATCATGCCGAAATTTGCAATCTTCAAACGGAAAGAGATTTTCTATTACCCCGCCTCATATCCGGCGAGCTATCCGTTGCTAATCTCACCGATAAATGATGATTTACTGTTTCTCCTGTTATAAAACAAAAAAACTACCGAAAGGCAGGAGGAACTTATGAAAGATAAATTGATCACAGACATTCAAACGAGCATGGCGTCGTTGCTCACTCCGACGCAACTGGATGAGTTGCGTCGGGTGCTTACGTACAAGCTTCACAATTTGGAAATCACAGAACGAAAATCGCTCGTACCACAAGAAACCGTTGAGAACGGAGGACTGCTTGAAGTGTTTATTGCCGCAAAACGAATCGAAGGCTGTTCTGAAAAGTCGTTGAAGTATTACGAGGCGACGATTCAAGCGATGTTTAATAACGTGGACACGCCCGTGCGAGAAATCAGCACTGATGACTTGCGGAGATATCTTGCCGGCTATCAAAAAAAGCGAAATTCAAGCAAAGTTACGATTGACAATATGCGGCGGATCTTCAACAGTTTTTTCGGATGGCTTGAGGACGAGGACTATATTCTCAAAAGCCCGGTTCGCCGTATCCGCAAAATCAAGACGGATAAGCCAATAAAAGAGACATTTACAGACGAGGGTTTGGAACTGCTCCGTGACGCCTGTGTAGAAATTCGAGACTTGTCGATGGTTGACCTACTCGCCTCAACGGGAATCCGCGTCGGTGAATTAGTGCAGCTTAATCGAGAGGATGTCAACTTCCACGAAAGGGAATGCGTGGTTCTCGGCAAAGGCAACAGTGAACGTGTAGCATACTTCGACGCTCGGACCAAAATACATTTGTTGAATTATCTGGATAGTAGGAATGATAGCAACCCCGCACTTTTTGTGTCGTTGTCCGCACCACACGAACGACTAATGATTGGCGGTGTGGAAACCCGCCTCCGTGAAATCGGTAAATTGGCGGATATACAAAAAGTGCATCCGCACAAGTTTCGGCGAACGTTGGCTACACGAGCCATTGATAAAGGTATGCCTATTGAACAAGTACAAAGATTACTTGGTCATGTTAGAATAGATACGACCATGCATTATGCAATGGTCAACCAAGCGAATGTTAAAAATTCGCATAGAAAATTTATAAGTTGAGGAGGTTGTCATAAAGTGAACGATTGGATACACTGTACACTTGGAAAAATAGCCGAAATAAAACATGGGTTTGCCTTTAAGGGTGAATTTTTCAGTGATGTAGCAACGAAGTACTTATTGCTGACACCGGGGAATGTTGCAATTGGAGGAGGTTTTCAAGAGAAGCCAAAATTTTATGATGGACCCATTCCAACAAACTACGTTTTATCACAAGGTGACCTTATTGTTACGATGACAGATTTGAGCAAACAAGGCGATACACTTGGGTATTCGGCTATTATTCCAACTAATGACAAGTATTTGCACAATCAGCGGATTGGTCTTGTAACAATAAAAGGGAAAGATGCGTTAAAAGAGTTTGTTTATTGGCTTATGCGGACGTATGAATATCAACGTTATATTGTTAATCATGCTTCGGGTAGCACAGTTAAACATACATCACCAAAGACAATTTTAGCTTATGAGTTTGAGTTGCCACCAATCGGAATTCAGCGTAGCATAATTGAAACACTTCAATCAATAGACGATAAAATCGCTAACAACACAAAGATAAATCATCATTTAGCGGCGAGGTCTGCAACGGATAGTTCGCCGGACATTAGGCGGGGCAAGAGCGAATCCCTCATTGACATGAGTTTTTTATTCTCTCTTTTGTTGCTGTTCAAGGTTTGTAGCATGGCACATACCTTATCAAACCAAGCTAATTGCACATCAATTGGTGGTTGTACGACCTTGATGCTTTTAAGGTGAGATGATGGACGCGCAATAGATGGAACGCCAGTTTGAGAAGCGTTAGCAAGCAATTTTCCTTGTCCCTCTCGGCTATGAAAGAAGTAGTTAATGTACTCTGGCAATACTTTTGTTTTGTCACAGCGAAGATAGAATTGCCGTTGTGATATAACGTAGCAAGGGTAGTCGCAATCTTCGGGAATTAGTGCCACTTGCCCTATGTTGCCTGCATGGGTGAAGATAATGTCACCTGCACGGACAAGAGAATTAGACAAGCGATTGGCGTGATCCTCGGTTATGAAATTACAACCTAATTCATCAAGATAGAGCCCTCGCAAATGGTTCCCGCTGATAATAGGGACGCCACTCTCCACAAAGGTTTCGACCTTAATGTTAGAACCAAAGGGACCCATAGCAACTTTCTCGGAAAGGCACTCAATGGTTTGTACGCTCCATCCCACAGGGATTTCGCCAAGTTCGCTGTCAATGAATTCACCATCAGCAAACGGCTTGAAGTCCACAAACCACGATTTGAAAATTGCCCCAGCCATCTGCTCTAAATGATGATTTATAAAAATCGAAAGGAGGAATCCAATGGCCAAATATAAATTTTATTACGATGAGTCAGAACACAGCAGAAAAATTAATCGTAAAACAATAACAGCAGACAACTATTCCGATAATTTTGTTGCAACTATTGTAGGTTGGGAATCTAAAGACGAAGCTGATTTAGAAAACCGATATACTGCATTTGAGGAAAAATACAAGAATAGGCAATCAAAAGGAGAGCTAAAAAGTAACACTATCAAACAAGGTCAATTTAAAAATGGATTTGCTTCATTAAATAAAGATAACCTTTCTCTGTTGGAAGATTTTTTTGATTTGTTTGATGAAAGAATTTTTATCTACTATGTGGTTGCAAGCAAAGTTGAACACATAATATTGCAACTATTCGAAGATTATGAAAACAGTCTTTTTGTGGATATGGATAGCATGAAATATTCCATTACAAAGGCAATAATTGTTTATCAACCGCAGGACATTATAGCTGGATTATATGATAACACTGGTGAACTCATCGTATTGTTGGAAAAATTCTTCGCAGAAAGAATTGAAAGCAATAAGACAAATGCATTGTTGAAACAACAAGAAACCGAACAATTCAAACAAATATTAATGTTATTAAATGATGTGTCGAAAATTAGAACACTTGATTGGAATTATAATATTGTTTTCATGGGTTTTAAAAAATATTTGTCCGAAAAAGCTATGCAAAATCATTCGCTGGTTATAGATAGAGAGGGTGAAAACTCAAACACCGCAAGCGCAGCTAAACTCGAAGGTATACATTGTGTTGAAGAAGGAAACTCCACAGATTTTTTTGGAGTGCGAATGGCAGATATGTTGGCGGGTGTTGTTTCAAAGCTACTTAAAGCGCTATACAATGCAAATAGATATGCTTCGTCAGAAGAGTATATAAGCAAAAAACTTCTCGGCAAGGACTGGTTTATACTTAACGAACGACAGCTTTCATTATATAAAAAAATGTACTTTGTAGCCATCGATTTACACAAGGCATATTATAAAGCGTTTGCCGGTTTATACTCAGACAACTTGGTAACATTGATTGCACTCTTAGGATTTATGAACCATTTCGATTCCGTTGAAGACATAAAGGATATTGACATGCAGTGCGAATATTTCAACGCTTATGCCTGCGAGCGTTTATCTAAACGTTTTGAACAAATGCAAAACAAACTTCTGCTTGATCATGTGGCTGATTATTCGAAAGATTATTTGCTTAATCGACGTGGTACAAAGATTTGCTTTAATGTTGAAAAACAACCCATATTTGTAATTGAAGGAAGTCAACGCACTTGCGATGTCTTGTCTGTCGGTTTCAATAAAGATATGATACCTCTGATGACAATTGTTGAAGATAATGAAATTATGTGCTATCGACTTCCAGTGGAGTTAAAGGAGTGGGTGATGACATTAGTTGGATTAGCTAGTATGGCCGAGAACATTTTTCCATCCAAAATTTTGTTTTCAAAAGCGAACAACAAATACTTTGCCGAAATTCTATAACTTATAATACTCAGTTAAGGAGGTCGTCCATGACATTCACCGAAGAAAAGTATGAAAACGCCGTATTAGAAGTATTCCAAGACACCCTCGGATACGCCTATGCTTATGGCCCCGATGTGGTGCGTGATTACAGCGAACCGCTCTATTTGGACGAGCTTTTGTCTGCGCTCGGACGCATCAATCCGAAACTGCCCGAAGTCGCGTTGACCGAAGCCGTTTATAAGCTGCGGAATTTCGAGGGTGGCTCGTTTGAACAGAAAAACAAGAAGTTCATGGACTATCTGCAAAACGGCGCATCGGTGAATTATTTTTATGACGGCGAACAAAAGTCGGGTTTGGTTTACCTTGTGGATTACGAAAATGTAGACCGCAACACATTCACGGTAGTCAATCAGTGGACGATTACCGAGAACAGCGAAAAACGCCCCGATGTGATTGTATTTCTTAACGGTATACCCGTTGTGGTGATTGAGTTGAAATCGCCTTCTCGTGAGGAAACCGATGCCAGCGAAGCATTCTTGCAACTTCGCAACTATATGCATGAGATTCCGTCGCTGTTTACTTACAACGCTTTTCTTGTGATGAGCGACCTCGGTGTTTCAAAAGCGGGGACGATCACCGCCGATGAAGGTCGCTTTATGGAGTGGAAGACAAAAGATGGCAGCTACGAAAACACGCAGTACGCTCAGTTTGATACATTCTTTGAGGGAATGTTCGACAAGACACGGTTTCTTGATATAATCAAAAACTTTATTTGCTTTTCGGGTGATGTAAAAATTCTCAGTGCATACCACCAATATTTTGCCGTCCGAAAAGCAGCGGCATCCACGGCAAATGCGACCAACTCAGACGGTCGTGGTGGTGTCTTTTGGCATACACAAGGCAGCGGCAAGTCACTATCGATGGTGTTTTATGCCCATTTGTTGCAAGAAGTTTTAAACTCGCCAACGATTGTCGTGTTGACTGACCGCAACGACCTTGATGACCAGCTTTTCGGACAGTTTGCAAAATGTGCAGAGTTTTTGCGACAATCACCCGTTCAAGCAGAAAGTCGTACACACTTGAAAGATCTGCTTGCAGGACGGCAAGCCAATGGTATTATCTTCACGACCATGCAGAAGTTCGAAGAATCGAGCGAGCCATTGTCCAAGCGGCGCAATATCGTTGTGATGGCAGACGAGGCGCATCGTGGTCAGTATGGACTTGAGGAAAAAATCGATGCTGATACCGGACGGGTGAAAATCGGCACGGCACGACTGATTCGTGACAGCCTACCGAATGCGACCTACATAGGGTTCACAGGCACACCGATTTCAAGCAAAGACCGCTCGACCATTGAAGTTTTCGGAAACTATATCGACATCTATGACATGACACAAGCGGTTGAGGACGGTGCAACACGCCCCGTTTATTACGAAAGTCGTGTGATCCATCTCAAACTTGATGAAGATATGCTCCGCTTAATTGATGCCGAGTACGATATTATGGCTCAAAACGCTGAAGAATACGCCATTGAAAAAAGCAAAAAAGAACTCGGCCGAATGGAATCAATTCTCGGTGCAGAGCAAACTTTGGGTGCTCTTTGTGAGGATATCGTTGCACATTATGAGGACAGTCGCCAATACGAGCAGACGGGCAAAGCAATGATTGTTGCGTACTCCCGTGCGATTGCCATGCGAATCTATAACAAGTTGCTTGAAATGCGTCCCGAATGGACTGAAAAAGTTGGCGTTGTTATGACCGAAAGTAATAAAGATCCCGAAGAATGGCGCGGCATTATCGGCAACAAACGCCGCCGTGACGAACTCGCGGGGAAATTCAAAGACAATTATGACCCGATGAAAATCGCCATCGTGGTTGATATGTGGCTAACAGGCTTTGATGTGCCTTCACTTGCTACGATGTACATCTATAAGCCGATGACAGGGCATAACCTTATGCAAGCAATCGCCCGTGTCAACCGTGTTTATAAAGACAAAGAGGGTGGACTGGTCGTTGACTATGTTGGTATCGCCTCAGCGCTCAAACAGGCGATGAATGATTATACCAACCGTGATAAACAAAACTACGGTGAACAAGATATCGCAAAGACCGCTTTACCCAAATTTGTTGAAAAGTTGGAAGTTTGTCGAAACCTCATACACGGCTTCGATTACTCCGCTTTCATGAGCGAAAAAGCAACCGATCTTGTTCGTGCAAAAATTATAACCGGGGGCGTGAATTTTCTTGCGGCCATAAGTAGACACAATAACCGTGATAATGTGTCGTATTTGTCTGCGGAATCATTGTCTGAAATGGAAACGAGAACATTTTTCAACGAGCCTTATTTAAAAGCGGCAGAGCCGACAATACCGTACGGTGCGCCGAAGAGCAAAAAAGACGTTTTCATAAAGGAAGCCATGTTACTCAGGCAGGCATTGTCTTTATGTCGTTCGCTTTTGAATCCCAAGCAACGCTTTGAAGCGGCTTATTTCGAGGCCGTACGCACGTTGCTTACTCGCTTTGTGGGTGACGGTAAACCATTATCTTTAAAAGAGATTAACGAGCGTATCAACGCACTGCTCAAAGCAAGCATTCAAAGTGAAGGTGTTATAAATCTATTCTCTGATAAGGACTCGGATTTTTCGCTGTTTGACCCGAAATTTCTTACTGAAATAGCGAACATGAAAGAAAAAAATCTTGCGCTCGAACTCTTGAAAAAATTACTTTCTGAACAAATCAAGACGTATAAACGTACAAACCTCGTGAAGTCAGAAATTTTCTCAGAACGAATGGCAGAATGCATGAAAGCTTACATTAATGGTTTGATTTCCAATGAGGAAGTCATCGCTGAACTTATGAAAATGGCAAATGAAATGGCTACCGCCAGTGCCGAAGGACAAGCATTAGGGTTGACTGATGAAGAACTTGCATTTTACGATGCGCTAACGAAACCGCAAGCCGTTCGTGACTTTTATCAAAACAGCGAACTCGTGTCGTTGACACAAGAACTCACCGATATGCTCCGCAAAAACCGCACCATTGATTGGCAGAAGAAAGAATCTGCTCGTGCCGGAATGCGGCGATTGGTGAAAAAGTTGCTCAAACAATATAAATATCCGCCGGACGGTTTAGAATATGCCATCGCAACCGTTATCGGACAATGTGAAATGTGGGCTGATAATTAATCAAAAATGCACAATTCCAATTGCATCACGGCTTGCCGCGCGTGCATTTGAAACTGTGCGTTAACTACGTTAATTCATCCAAAAATCATTTGCATTAGCCCTTTTGAGTATAATACCGCCCAAGCGCATGGGGTTTTTCGGAAGGCACATTTGAACTTGCGAGAAATCTTCTTGCGAGTAAACACAGTGCAGGAGTAACGCCTCATTCGCTTGGGCGGGTTTATTCTATTTCCAGTACTCCCCGCCCATATACAGGGTGTTGTTCCACTGGCTCTTTGCTTGCTTTAGCGGCACTGAGCCGCATGGTTTTGTTAAATCCTTCGCTTCTGATGAATATACATAAACTTTCCCATCTGACGGAATCAATACGTCGGTCGTACCGCAGCCGGTGAGGTCGGCATAATAACAATAACCCTCATGATCAAAACTGTACACCGGTTCAAACTTGCCATTATACAATGTCGGCAAAATACCGCCGCCGCGTCGGTACGCAATAATGTGGTCATATCCACTGCGGTCAAAACCAGTTACGGTGTCTACAATCGTCAGCCATCCCGGTATTTTGCGCTGTTCTTTCCAAAGCTCATTGCCTTGATAATCCAGCATAAACATGCCGTCCAGTCGGCCTTCTTGCGGACCGGAGCGCACGATGCGGTCCAGCCCCGCCAATTGGAGTTCATCCTTGCCTTCAACAAATTTTCCGATGCAGATATGCTGTGTTTCCACGGTATCCAAATAACGCCACAACTCTTTGCCGCTTGCGTCATACATTGCCGTGTATTCGCCGCCAATGATGATTTGTGTTTCGCCGTTTGTGTGGCCGACCCAAATGCAGTCCGCATGTTCGTCCACTTGACCGCAATTCCACAAGATTTCACCCTTATGGTTTAACATATCGTAGCCCGCCATGATTTCATCATAACCATCGCCGTTGATGTCCGCAGCCCATGGGAAATGCCCCACTGTGCCTTCATGCGTCCACAGCGGTTTAAAGTCATGGGTAAATGCCCACATTTTTTTATAACGGTTTTTTAAAACAATATCGCGTGCAAAACTGTGTCCGGTGAGGTTGGCAATCAAGATGCAGTCATGCGCATGCTCATCGGGCAGTTCATATTGATTGATGATCTGTCCGCTGCCGTCAATGATTTTGAACACACCATCCATCACGCAAAGAATTTCACATTTGCCATCACCGTTGATGTCATACACCTGACAGGGATAGTCTGCACCAAAGGTGCCGGGTGTTTCTGCGGGTTTGCCCACTTGCCACAATACGTCGCCTTTTGTGTTAAATGCGGTGATGCACGTCACTTCATGTGGCACATGGCGGTCGTCAAAACCGCCATCGCCTTGAATGGCAATGATCTCATTGATGCCATCGCCGTTGATGTCGCCCATCAACAATTCAATCATTTCGCCGGCAACACGGGTGTCAAAGGTTAGATTCAAAACAGGTTTTTTCATAATGACCTCGCTTTTATGTTGGATTTTTATTATTATAGCATAATCATATAAACTCATGTCTTTCCTGAGATAAATCCTTGATAATCGTTAAAAAAGTTTTCGGCGTTTTTGGTGAAGATGCCGCAAATTTCATCATCTTCAAATGTCAGTTGTAACCGAATTGATCCGAGATGGTCGTCTATGGAATATAGAATGCCATAAAATGTGTTTTCGGACAGCCATGTTCCGGCGGCGATACAGCGGTAATGCCGATCCACTGTGCCGATGCGCAGACCGGCATATTTTTCGGGGAACAACTGATGTACATATGCATCCAGCCCAAACGTCAATGAACACAAAACATCCTCTGTATTTTCATTGGTCGTGTTTTTCATATACTCCAGTGTTACGCGGTTTTCATCGGCAACAACGCGCATCCATTTCATGTTCAGCGGATTGTCTTCCAGTTGATAAGTTTTGTTCATGCGGTTCATCGCAGGACTGTATTTTTTGCCGTGCGGCAATGCAATGTGCAGTTTTTCAATTTGTGTGTTTAAGGCTTCGCAGTCTTGAATATTTTTCGGCAATGTTTCATCGGACAGCTGCGCAAGCAGCGTATCATAAGCACGTACCATCGTACTGATGGCTTCTGATTGGTGTTGTGTGTCCGCGGTGGTGATCAGCGCGAAAGCATGTTTGGGGCTGCACAGTGCGAGTTGTCCTCCCATGCCAAACATGGCGAAGCCGCCATCATTGAGGCACCAAAACTGATAACCGTACCCACCGGAAAATGACGCAAATGCCGTATCAATTTGCTTGGACGTTGCGGCACGCATATAAGATTCGCTGATGAGTTGTTTTCCATTCCATGCACCCATGTTCATGCACAGCAATGCGAACCGCGCCAAGTCGCGATGTGTACACAAAATACCCGAACCCGTCCATGAACGCCCTTCAACAGTTTGCACGCATTTTATATCTTGCGAAAATCCGATGACATCCAATACCGGACGCATAAATTCCAAGATGGGTTTGCCTGATATTTTTTCCACAATGGCACAAAGCACCGTCGTGGCGGCGGTGTCATAATTAAATACCTGTCCCGGTTTGTGTTTTGTCCCCTTGTCTGTGAAAAAGGTTTCCGTCCAATCAGAAGAGGTGAATGTGTATGATGTTGCGCTGTTAAAGGTTGCCATTTTTAATAAATCTTCCACAGTGGCTTCAAGCACATAGTGGTGGGGTGCTTCCGGCAAATATTCCGAAAAAATTTCCGCAGGTTTTGAATCCAATGTAAGTTTTCCTGCATCAATCAGCATCCCGATTGCTACGGATGTAAAACTCTTACTGATGGAATACATTCGGTGGTTGTCATCTGCTTTAAACGGAGCCCAATAACCTTCTGCCGCTACTTTGCCATGCCTAAGCACCATAAATCCATGCATATTAATGCCTTCTGCATGTAGTGTGTTTAAAAAGCCGGACACTGCTTTGGACGGAATCCCCAATGATTCCGGCGGAACATATTGTAAATTGTTCTTCAAGAAACACCTCATTTTTCACGTCATATTGTAATCCATACCACAAGTGGCGGCGGAACAAGCCATGCGCACTTTGTCAGATTTGCTTTGTAAATGTTTCATTCTGTTCACATCAGTATAACATAACATTTACAGATGCTGTGATTTGCAAATATATATATTTATTTATACTGTACGCACCGATTTATTTTTTCACCAACAAAGGCATAAATACAATTTGTGATATAATTTTATGTGAAAAAATGTTCCGCAAACAAAATCCGCCGTTATGTTGTGCACAAAACGCTTATATGCTCCGGCATTGTAATGAATGGCTTATGACGAAAACTGAAATGATTCACGAATGATGTAAATAATAAAAGGGGTGTTTGTATGATTTATAAACGTCAATCGTTATTATACAAAAACGATTTGAAATCCGCGGCGGATGTCGCAGACTTTGTGCTCGAAGGCAGTGCGCAGGTCAGTTTTAATGATGCGGGCATGGTGCTTGAAAATGTGCTGGATGAATCACTGGGGCAAAAATCAAATTTTGTTTTTTGGTGTCCTCATGATTTTGAGGGAGACATTGAAATATCGTGGAAATTTCGTCCCATTAAAGAGCCGGGTCTTGCCATTATGTTCTTTCATGCGTTGGGTCTAAACGGTGCGTCCATTTTTTCGGAAAGCTTACAAAAACGCACGGGCGAATACGACTTGTATCACAGCGGGGACATTAACGCTTATCATATTTCATATTTTCGCAGAAAATGGGATACGGAGCGCTGCTTTCACACTTGTAATTTGCGCAAAAGCAAGGGCTTTCATCTTGTCGCACAAGGGGCTGATCCCATCCCGGATGTTGACGATTGCAAGGAATTTTATGAAATAAAAATCGCCAACAAAGGCAGCCGGGTGGCATTCTTTATTGACGATTTGCTCATTTTTACGTATGACGATGATGCTTCACTTGGTGCTGTGCTTAAAAAAGGCAAAATCGGTTTCCGCCAAATGGCACCGCTTAAAGCCGTATATTTCGATTTGCAAGTATACCGGATATAACCCGGCATGTGCTTGACTGCCATACGCGCATTTGATATGGTGCTGGTTTTCTCTGTTGTTAAAATATGAATTGTCCCGCATATAGACTGTATGTGTTTTATAATGATCGTATATTGTAAAAATATTTAATATAATATATGCTTGATTATGCATTATTAAAATATGCGGAGGGTTAAATGTTAAATAAAAACTTCCTTTCTTTAATATCATCTACTGTGGCTATTAATCTTGGGGACAGTTTTTTTTACATAACGATAATGTGGTACATACATTACCGTTACGGCAATCCCATGTATACTGCTTTAATGGGCTTTTTATTTACCATTCCGGAATTATTTAGTTTTTTGTTTGGACCCATTATTGATAAATTAAACAAAGTTAAATTATTAAGACTTTCATGTTTTATACAAATGTTAATTGTGTTTATTGTTTTATTTGCATCGATATCAGATAACTGGATGATTGGTTTATTTATTTTTTTCATTCCTATATTTGCAATTGCCTCAGAATCGAGTTATCCGACGGGGTTAGCATTATTACCGGTATTCTTGAGAAAGAATGATTTGCTTAAAGGCAATGCGATTGCAAGTTTTGCCAACACAGGAATTGATTTGATTTTTAATGCAGTTGCAGGTTTATTGATTTCAGTTGTTGCGGTGCAAATTATTTTTTCAATTAACTTATCAATATTTATTTTAGCATTTAGTTTAACGTTATTGTTAAGGAGCAATTATAAAAAGATTTCAAACTCTGACGAAGAAGCGGTCATTGATGCTGAAGATCTTTTTAAAAGCAGCAGCGCAACTGAAACCATAAAAGAATATTTGTATGATTTGTTGGATGGTTTTGCATTCATTAAACAGAAGTTTATTTTGAAATTATTATTACCGTTGCTTGTATTAAATCTATTTTTTGCCATGATGAAAGTGAATATGCCTTTGTTTTCAGATAATCATTTTGGCTCAGCGTTAGGTTTTGGCTTGATACTATCATTTTATGCAATTGGTACAATGGTTGGATCAATTATCGTAAATGTTGTAATATCAAAAATAACAGTTGGGCGGCTCATTGGTTTTTGTTTTCTTTTTTCCGGCACTCTGTGGATATTGTTTGTTTTTTTGATTGATTTTAATTTTTTGATGAGCATTTTATTTTTAGTTTTTTCATCAACCTTTATGGGCATGATAAATATAATCTATATGACTTTATTTCAAAAAATTACACCGATTGAATCATTGGGAAAAGTAACAACATTTAACATGAGTTTAATAAGTGCAGCGATACCATTGGGTTCTATACTTGGAGGCGTTGTTACGCTTGTTTTTGCTGTTAATACAATCTTTTTATTTTATGGTATTGGACATTTTATTCTTGGGCTGTATGCTTTTTGTATAAAACAAATAAGAAGCTTGCCTAAAATGGAACAAATAGATGCCAAACAAGTCCTTTAATAAAGAGGCGCAACATGTGTGATTTTGATGTAATTATAGTTGGCGGATGATTGGCTGGTTTGTATTCATCTATTGTTTTATAACCCTGCTAATTGTTATTGATTTATTTCACTGTTATTGTATAATTATCCATGAACAAAGGTGTTCATCACAGGAATGCTTCCGGTCACAATATCCGGGGTCATTTTATATGGTGACACCTTTTTTAGTGAATGGGTATGGACATCATTCATGGAAGTGAATGTCAACGTCCTTCGGGATGTTCCGTTTCAAAAATTATTGATTCACCATGCAACCGTTTGAGGCGAAAAAGTGTCCGGTTCAATGAAACAGAATTTAAAAGGGGTAAAACATGCAGGCGAGTAGACAGGGTAAAGTTCGTGATGTTTATGAAATAAATGACAAACAAATTGTGCTTGTTGCAAGTGATAGAATTTCTGCATTTGATGTGATTTTGCCAAAGACCATTAAAAACAAAGGAAAGATTTTAACACAGATGTCTTTGTTTTGGTTTGACTTTACAAAAAACATTTGCAAAAATCATATCATTTCGTCGAATACAAAAGACATTCCGGAATTTTTTCAATCGGAAGTGTTTGATGGACGCACATTACTTGTAAAAAAGCTGAAAATCGTTCCTTTTGAATGCATTGTCAGGGGTTATGCCTTTGGCAGTTATCAAGACGAGCGATATCAATTGGCGGAAAAATTGCCGGCTCCGATTTTTACACCTTCGACCAAGGCGGAGCATGATGAAAATGTCTCAAAGGAATTTATGGCAAATCAAATCGGCACGGAGCTGACAAATCAAATCGAACGCATCAGCCTTGATTTATACAAGACATGTTATGCGCATGCATTATCAAAAGGACTAATCATCGCAGATGCCAAATTTGAGTTTGGGCTCGATGAAAATAATGAATTGTATCTTGCAGACGAGATTTTTACACCGGACTCCAGCAGATATTGGTGTGTCGGTGATTATAAAATAGGCACATCACCAAAGAGTTATGATAAGCAATTGTTGCGTGATTGGTTGCTCAACAATAACATGAACTTTGATGAAGTGCCTGATGAAATTTTAGACAGGACGTATGAAATTTATCAAAAATGTTTGAATAAGATTACTGTTTAAGCCATTAAATCGGGGATCGCGTTTTCAAAGCTTGAACGGAGTGCTTCCACGGATAAATTAATCGCCTCGACATTATTTGTTTTAATAATGAGCCTTGCGTCATCGGTTGCCGCGCCAATAAGTTTCGCGTTAGGGCAGGCATGTTCAAAGGCTTTTTTGTTGTCTGCAGATACAGAGACAATGTAGCACGATTGACTTTCCGCAAACAATTGTGATTTGCTTACATCCAGCGAAACCGAAGCACCAAGATTTTTATGTGTAAACAGTGTTTCAGAAAGTGCCACCGCAAATCCGCCTTCGGCGAGATCATGCGCGCTGCGCACAAGACCGAGTTTTATCGATTGAAGCAGTGCTTCGCCATGTTGCTTTTCCGCATCCAAATCAATCACAGGCGGTCTGCCTTCGATTTTGCCAAGCGTCATTTTTTGAAGTTCGCTTCCGCCAAAGTCATTTTTTAAATCGCCAAGCAAGTATATTAAATCTCCCGCTTCTTTAAGATGCTGGGTTGTGATGTGATTTAAGTCTTCGACCAAACCAACCATGCCGATTGTCGGTGTTGGATAAATTGCGACACCGCCGCGTTCATTGTACATGGACACGTTTCCGCCGATGACCGGCGTGTTTAGTTTTATACACGCTTCCGAAATACCTTTCGCAGACTGAACCATCTGCCAAAAGATTTCCGGATTTTCCGGAGCACCAAAGTTTAGGTTGTCTGTAATCGCCAGCGGGTTGCCGCCGGAAGCGATAATGTTCCTGGCGGCTTCCGCGACAGCAATCTGTCCGCCGACTTCCGGATCCAGATATACATACCTTGCGTTGCAGTCCGTTGTCATCGCGAGTGCTTTTCTGGTGTCCCTGATGCGAATAACGGCGGCATCTGAGCTCGGCGGCACTACGGTGCAGGTGCGGACATGTTGATCATATTGTTGATAAATCCATTTCTTGCTTGCGATGGTTGGTTGTTTTAATAAATCAAGCAATGTTTGGTTTGCGTCATCAATGTCAATGTGCGTATTTATATGTTCAAACTGCTTATAATAATCCGCTTCTTTTTGTGGTTTATGGTACTCCGGTGCCTTGCTCGCGAGTGCGTCCGCAGGGACATCCGCCACGAGTTTGCCATGGTGATAAATTTTCATTTGCTTATCATCGGTAACAACACCAACGCTAACAGCATGAAGTCCGTATTTTTCAAAGATTTTGCAAATTTCGTCTTCTTTACCCTTTTCAATAATAAGAAGCATGCGCTCCTGGGATTCACTGAGCATGATTTCATATGCTGACATATTTTTTTCACGCTGCGGAATGTTGTCCAGTTCCATTTTAATGCCCATGCCGGCTTTACTCGCCATCTCGCATGAAGATGAAATAAGCCCTGCCGCCCCCATATCTTGTATCCCGACAAGCGCAGGATGCTTTATCACATCAAGGCATGCTTCAAGCAATAATTTTTCCATAAAAGGGTCGCCGACTTGAACGCTTGGGCGTTTTTTATCACTGTCCTCAGACAATTCTTCACTGGCGAATGTCGCACCATGAATGCCATCGCATCCGGTATCCGCACCGACATACATGACCGTATTGCCCACGCCGTGTGCTTGACCTTTTTTGATGTCTTCGTGGTTGATTAAGCCAACACACATCGCATTTACCAAAGGATTTCCTTCGTAACATTCATCAAAATACACTTCACCGCCGACAGTCGGGACACCCACACAGTTTCCATAGGATGCAATCCCCGCGACGACTTCAGAAAACAGATATTTTACACGTTTATTATCAAGCGCACCAAAACGCAGCGAGTTTAACAACGCAATGGGTCTGGCACCCATGGAAAAAACATCGCGAATAATGCCGCCGACACCGGTTGCCGCGCCTTGAAATGGTTCAACCGCGGAGGGGTGATTATGACTTTCGATTTTAAAGACCACAGCTTGTTTATCACCGATGTCAACGATGCCCGCGCCTTCACCCGGACCTTGCAAGATTTTCTCGCCTTTTGTCGGAAATGTTTTTAAGATTACTTTAGAATTTTTATAAGAGCAGTGTTCACTCCACATCACAGAAAATAAGCCAATCTCTGTATAGTTAGGCTGTCTGTTCAAGATGTCCTTAACCATTTGATACTCATCATCAGACATACCCATTTGCTGATATATTTTCAAATCCTCAATATCAAACGGGGTTGGTTCATTAAACATTTGTGTTCCTCCTTGAAACAAAGGATTCGACGATTGATTGAAATAACAACAGGCCATCGTCAGAGCCGAGCAACAGATCAACCGCCCGTTCCGGATGCGGCATCATACCAAGCACATTGCCCGCCTTGTTCATGATGCCTGCGATGTTTTTATAACTGCCATTTGGGTTGTTTTCATAAGTGAACACGATTTGATAATCCTCTAAATCATTTTCATCACAGTAAAAATTACCCTCGCCGTGTGCGATTGGAATATTGATGACTTGGTTTTTTTTATATTGATTGGTAAACATGGTGTTGTTGTTTTTAACGATAAGGTCAGAATGCTTGCACACAAACTTCATCCCGGAATTTCTTAAAAGCGCACCCGGAAGCAGTCTCGCTTCGGTGAGAATTTGAAAACCATTGCATACACCCAAAATCGGCTTACCCTCATCGTTCGCTTTTTTTAATGCCGGAATGATGTTTGCCATGCTCGCCATGCTGCCGCAACGAAGATAATCGCCATATGAAAAGCCTCCGGGCAGTAAAATAGCATCAAATCTGTCTAAGCAGGTTTCATCATGCCAAACATATTCGGTTTCATGTCCCAGCGCATCTTTGATGGCATGAAACATATCAATGTCACAATTTGAACCGGGGAAAACAATCACGGCGAACTTCATACGGTTTCCTCTAAAGTAAAACAATAATCTTCGATGATGGTATTTGCCAAAAGCATGGTGCACATTTTATCAACTTGGGCTTCTGCTTTTTCTACGGAATCGGCATGAATATTAAATGTGATGTATTTTCCCATGCGAAGATTATTTGCTTCGCTAAAGCCAAGCTTATGCAATGTGTTTTCTACTGCGATTCCCGCAGGGTCTAATATACTTTCTCTTAATGTTATAAATACCTTTGCAAAATACATTTTTCCACCCTTTTTTCTATGC
>Ga0209755_10004126_pt1 | contig 17461 bp, 10 predicted proteins | sample TergutCo191P1_FD_187301 | JGI IMG/M metagenome (GOLD analysis project Ga0209755, IMG submission 187301) | Cornitermes sp. P1 segment gut microbial communities from Petit-Saut dam, French Guiana - Co191P1 (SPAdes) (version 2) | ecosystem: Host-associated > Arthropoda: Insects > Digestive system...
TAAAGTCCAGATTTACAAACTCGTTCTCCATGTTCAATTTTATCCCGTTTTCCGTAATACCCCTCCCAGAATATTCTTCAATTATAGGATAATATCATCTTTATTGAATTTTGTGGGTCAAGTTAAGTTTGTGTAAGGCAATTTATCAAGCAAGCCGTTTCTTAAATGATACTCTAAAATACGGGTAAAATAGTTGAGTCGGTTATTTATGGTTTTATCCCTGATCCCCTTTGCCTGAAGGTATACTTTAAGACCGTTATATATCGGGGTTGTAATTTCCTTAATATGGTTAATCTTTTTTTCTTGTAAATATGGGATCAAGTCAGTTTTAACAAAGGTTTGAGCTTTTACTCTGGCATCATGAACAATCTCACGCTTGTTGCAGGAAGTATCATCCTGAAGATATTTTGAGCCTTCATCATAATAACTCATCAGCATTTTGAAAAATGCCTTTCCTCTCTCCGGTGTTAATTTATTTACGGCATAGCTCTTTAGAACTTCCAAGCGATTATCAAAACCTAATTTTACCGCTTCATCTATAACAGTGGTTTTTGTGGTAAAGGTTGCTCTGCCTTGAGATATTTTGTTTCCGGTAAGATCAAGTTTATATCGGATTTTATATGTAAAACCTTCGGGGTATTTTTCCGGATCTCGTTTTATTACCGTGAGGTCAAAATACTTCTTATATTTTCTGGTCAATGGATCAAGCTCTTCCTGTGTGTATACCATTCCGATTAAATCCTCTAATGAAGCGCCGTGCTTCAATAATAATTGAGAAAACTCCCGTAAGAATATTGTGTTTACCATAAGACAACTCCATTGATATAAATATTTTCAATGGTTCGTTAGGTGCAATGAAAAACACAAAGGATTTACTGTCGAGGTCTAATTTAGGTCTAAAGTGCCCTCATTGAGACATTTTGACATACCATCTACATGATACATCATTATGGAAGAAACATAAACAATTTCTTCCCTCTCAAATGAATTTTTTGTACCTAAATTTTAGACCTAAATTCGATTTTCAATTTGCTAACTCCTTATGTAGTAAGGAATTAGCATCGTTTTTATCATGGAGCTAAGGGGAATTGAACCCCTGACCTCTTGAATGCCATTCAAGCGCTCTAGCCAACTGAGCTACAGCCCCGCAAGTGTTTTTACTCTACTTAATGGAAGAAATTGTGTCAAGCACTTCGGCGGCGACTTGATCCGGCGTTTTGCCTTCGGCTTCGATGATGATGCCGGCAAATTGATGATAGGCGGCGGCGCGGCGTTCGTGAAGGGCGCGATGCGTTTCTTGCGGATTTTCGGTTTGAAGGAATGGCGGCAGTTCCTTTGTTTGTTTGCCGTCTTTTGTTGTTGGCGCTGAATCGATAATTCTGCTCCACGCGAGATTTGCGGAAATGTTCAGATATACGATTGCTGCGTCGAATTTTTTCAGAACACTGAGCGCTTCCGCGTTATCAATGATTCCGCCGCCTGCGGCGATGATGAGAAAATTATTTTTTTGATCCGAAGAGTTTGAAGCTGCGTGAGTCATCAATATGGATGATACTGCTTCTGTCTCTGCTCGTTGAAAAATCGACGGGGCTTTGGCGTAAAGTTGGCGCGGCGTTTCTCCGGTTTGTTGAGTTATCAAATCATCGATGTCGATGAATGTACAGACAGTCTGATCATTTTTGCGGTGAAGGATCGATGCAAGCGCTTTGCCTGCGCTCGATTTGCCGGAATGTTTAGGTCCTGTCAAAATAATATTGCTCATGGGTTTAACCCTACAAAAAAATCTGATAAAATACCACTATGTCCGGATCGTGGGTTATGATTATTTTGATTTTAGTTTCCTCGCTTCCTTTGATCGCGTCTTATGTTTGGTTTCGCGCCGCGAAATATCAATTTTCACTTCATCGATTTTTACTCGCACTGCTTGCGGGAGCGGCAGCGTTTTTCCCTGCGCTCATTTTGCAGGACATGCTGTCATTTTCTTTTCATAGCGGCAGAACGGCGCTTTTCTTTCATCACTTTGTCCGCATCGCGCTTACCGAAGAAATCAGCCGGTTGATACTGCTGCTCATTTTTTTCCTGATTAGTTCATTTTTTATCTCACGAACTTCGGGACAATCAGCCCGTCAGCCTTTATCAATCAACATGATCAAAAAAGCGACAGCAACAGGATTTATCGCAGGTCTCGGTTTCGCGCTTCTCGAAAACGCAGTCTATGCAGCCGCCGACATCAACGTACTGCCGTTACGCGTAATTTTTACCGCCGCCGTCCACGCCGCCTGCGGCTCACGCATCGGCGCCGCCGCTGTCATGCTTCGATCCAATCCGTTTCAGGCAATCTTGCGCGTAATCACCGCCGTCGCAATTCACGGCATCTATAACATGATGATAACCATGCCCGGCTTCGCGCCCCTCGCTGCAATCCTGATCGCAGTATCCGCCTTGGTCACAGCCATCCTCGCAATCCGCGGCGGCTGGTCGGATGACACAGCAAAACTACCCGCTGATACACCGCTTGACAAAGATAATGAAAATTCAGTAGGCTAATAAGAACGACGCAAGGTAGAGCAGTTGGCAGCTCGTCGGGCTCATAACCCGGAGGTCGCAGGTTCGAGTCCTGTCCTTGCTAGAAAAACCAAAAGACCGAAATCCCTTTCTTACAATGGGTGGTGTTATTGTGGGTCTGTTTCAAAAAGCCATTCTCAGAAAATATTTAAAAGGGCTGGATGATAAGATAACCTCGGCTTATCAGCAATTTGTTAATTACTTTCATAACCCTGAAATTCAAGAAAATATCCGTAATTGTAAAGAAGAACAGTTTCAGGAAGGCTTCTTAAGAGAACTATTTGTTAAAGTATTGGGTTATACTCTTAAACCGGAACCGAATTTCAATCTGATTACAGAGCAGAAAAATGAAACCGATTCAAAAAAGGCTGATGGCGCAATATTTGTAAACGATGAAATTGTTGGTGTTATTGAGCTTAAAGACACCACGACAACAGATTTGAAACAGGTTGAAGGTCAAGCATTCGGTTATAAAAATAATCACAGAAACGCAATATATGTGATCATTTCTAATTTTGAAAAATTACGCTTCTATATTGATAATGCGATTGATTTTATCGAGTTTAATTTATTTACGCTTAATCGAGATGATTTTGCCGTATTATGGCTTTGTCTGGCATATTCAAATATTTCCGGCAATTTGCCAAAGCAGATAAAAGATGAGTCAATAAGCAGCGAAGATAAAATAACAAAGCAATTTTATAATGAATATGCTTCTTTTAAACAGGCTCTTTTTGAAGATTTACTAAAGAAAAATCCAAGTTATGATAAACTTACTCTTTTTAAAAAATCACAAAAATTATTAGATCGTCTTCTTTTTATTTTGTTTGCAGAAGACAGCGGACTGTTACCGCCAAACTCTATAGCGGAAGTAATTAAAAACTGGGAATCACTTAAAGAATTAGATGAATATAGACCTTTATACGAACGCTTAAAAAAATATTTCAGTTATTTGAACACAGGTCACAAAGGGAAAAAACATGACATTTTCGCTTACAACGGCGGATTATTCGCTCAAGATGATATTTTGGACAATATTGAAATCTCTGACGATGTTCTATTACAGCATCTTTCAATTATTAACCGCTACGATTTCTCAAGCGAAGTAGATGTAAATATTCTTGGACATATTTTTGAACATTCATTATCAGAGATTGAGGAAATTACAAACTCAATTACCGCACAAAAAGGGTTTGTAAACATCGAACAGAAAAATATCGGAAAGCGTAAAAAAGATGGCGTTTTCTATACTCCAAGATATATCACCGTTTATATTGTAGAAAACACCTTAGGCAAATTATGTACAGAAAAGAAAAATGAACTTGATATTAACGAAGCAGAATATTCTTCTGATAAGAAACGGCAAAAAGCTACAGTAACAAAACTGGAAAAAAGACTACTGGATTATCGTAACTGGTTATTATCGCTTACAATTTGCGATCCTGCCTGCGGAAGCGGCGCTTTTTTAAATGCCGCACTGGATTTCCTTATTAACGAACATAACCTTATTAATGAAATGCGCGCAAAAATACATAATGAATCATACCAACTTTTCGATAATATCGAAAATGACATTTTAGAAAACAATCTTTTTGGTGTTGATATAAACGAAGAAAGCGTAGAAATTGCAAAACTCGCTTTATGGCTGAGAACTGCAAAACCAAATCGAAAACTTAATTCGCTGAATGAAAACATTAAATGCGGTAATTCATTGATTTCTGATCCTGCTGTAGCAGGGGATAAAGCATTTGATTGGAAAAAAGAGTTTCCTCATGTATTTGCAAACGGCGGTTTTGATGTTGTAATTGGCAATCCACCATATGTTCCTGCCGAATATATTAAATCTCATGATAAAAAATATTTAGAAACAAATTATAAATCTGCTTTTGGTAGAATAAATCTTTATCCGATTTTTTATGAACGAGGCTTAAAATTATTAAAAAGTAATAAATTGCTTGGATTAATAACACCTTATACTATTTTAAAAAATCAATACTATACAGAGGCAAGAAAATATATTATTACAAATTCGCAATTGTTAGAATTAATTGATTTTAAAGGCATAACTGTTTTTCAAGATGCTGCTGTAGATTCTATAATCATGATAATAAAGAAACAAATACAAAACGATTATAATTTTAAACAAATATCAAATATTATTTCTTTTGAAAATCAACAATATACAACAGAATACTTTAAGATAAATGATATTTTAAAAAGAGATGATTTATCAATGCTGATTTCAAAGAATGATAATTTTATTGAAAAAATAAATAAAAATACAATACCATTAAAAGAAATTATTAATTTTAATCAAGGTATAATTACTGGTAGTAATAAAGAATATTTAACACTAGTAAAATCTGCTTTAACTGAAAAAGTAATTACAGGAAGTGATTTTAATAGATATAATCTTAATTATAAAAATACATTAATAGTATACGATGTTAATAAACTTCATAGACCCCGAAAAAGAAATATATTTGAAGTAAAACAGAAAATACTATTAAGGCAAACTGGTTCATACCCCATTTGCACAATAGACACAAAGCAATATTATACACTTGATACTGTTCATAATGGTATACTACTAAACGATAATTATGATATGAAATATATATTAGCATTACTAAATAGTAAATTAATTAGGTTTCTGTATGAGTCATCTATAAATGAAACAGGTAAAGTGTTTGCTCAGGTAAAAATTATTTATGTTGATCCTTTACCAATAAAAGCAATTCCCACTTCAGACCAACAACCATTTATTGAGTTTGCAGATAAAATGCTTTCATTAAACACCGAATTACAAACAAGCCGAGAGCGTTTTTTCAGACGATTAGTCGATAATTTTTCCAGTATTAATATTACCGGAATATTAGAAGAATTTGAAAAACTCGATTTTAAACAATTTGTTGCAGAACTGAAAAAACAGAAAATAATCTTGACACTAAAACAACAAGATGAATGGGAAGAGTATTTTAACGATTACAAAGGTGTTTGTTCCGCCGCCGTAAACCACATTGAGGCTACGGATAGAGCGATTGACCAAATGGTGTATGAGCTTTATGGGTTGACGGAAGAGGAAGTGAAGGTGGTTGAGGGGTGAGGGTATTTATGAGGATACATGAATTGCGGATTATTGCAAAGAATGGTTAAAACAGGTATAATAATAAAAAAGAAGATAAATGTTTCTTTTAAGGAAAAGAGAGGATTTTTGTAATTATATGGCTAGAAATGATGATTTATCACAACCAGAAGAAGATAATGAAATAACCACTGTTGAACCGGAAAAAACAGATATACCTGTTTTTATGGATAAACCATTTAATCCCTCTCAGATTGATATAACACCTAGGACAATGACTATAGATCTTCTTATTAAAAGATTAAAAGCAGAGCCTGTAGAAATTGATCTTTCTCCGGAATTTCAAAGAGGGAAAGAATTATGGAATAAGGAGAAACAAAGTCAATTAATAGAGTCGTTGTTAATTAACTTTCCCTTGCCTACATTTTACTTTGATGGAACTAATAATAAAAACTGGCTTGTAATAGACGGTTTACAGCGTTTATGCGCAATTAATAATTTTACTGTATTAAAAACATTAAAATTAGAAAAATTGGAGTTCTTAAAAAAACTTGAAGGAGACGGATTTGATGATTTAGATAGAACATTTCAAAGGCAAATAGAGGAAGCCCAAATAGTCGCATATATAGTTAATCCCGGTACGCCTGATGACGTTAAGTATAATATATTCAAAAGAATAAATACGGGTGGACTTGTTTTAACTCAACAAGAAATCCGGCATGCAATAAATCATGGAAAACCGGCAAAATTTATTGCAGATTTAGCTTCATCAAAAGAATTTAAAGAAGCAACAGGAGGTATTAATCCTGACAGAATGTTGGATCGAGAATTCGTAACAAGATTTTTTGCATTTTATATCTGTCCAATATCAGAATATCATCCTGAATTAGATATTTATTTAAACGAAAAAATGAAATTAATTGATAATATTCCTGATAATAAATTAAATAAAATTAAACATGGCTTTTTGGAAAGTATGATTTTATCTAAAATAATTTTTGACAAGCATGCATTTAGAAAAGTTTATAATATGGACGATTCCAGAAATCCAATAAATAAAGCTTTATTTCAAGTGTGGAGTGTAACTTTATCAAAATTGACTGATAAAGAAAGAAATGACCTTAAAGAAAAAAAAGATATTGTATTAGAAAAATTTATGAAATTATTAACGGACAATAAATTTGATTTATCAATTACTTCTTCAACAGACGATGTAAATAGAATAGGATATAGATTTGATAAAATAAATTCATTAATTCAAGAGGTATTAAAAATATGATAAATGAAATTACTATTAAAAATTTCAAATCTATAAAAGATGCTGCTATACATTTAAACTCTCTTAATATATTTACAGGATTAAACGGCGTAGGTAAAAGTTCATTTATCCAGCCTTTGCTCTTACTTATGCAAAGCAATAATCTTGAGAAAGGTATTATAGATTTAAATGGAAGATTAACAAATACAGGTAAAGGACGTGATGTTTTATATCAATTTTCACAAGAAGAAATTATTTCTATAATAATTAAAATAGACAGCGAGCAATTTTCATGGGAATGTAAATACCAAAAAGAAAAGGAAGTTCTTACAACCAATAATAACATACTTATAACAAAAATTCAAAATCTGGAAAAATATTTTTATTATATAAATTGTATAAGACTAGGACCATTAGATATATATCCCACATCGTCAGAGGTATCAGAAAATAAGCATATTGGTGTAATGGGTGAATATGCGCCATATTTTATTGACCTTTTTGGAAATGATTATATTGTATCTGAGACATTACGCCATCCTGAAGCAACATCTGAAACACTGCTTTCTCAAATTAACGCATGGATGAAAGAAATTTCTCCGGGTGTTTCTTTGACCACAGAAACTATCCCATCAATAAATGTAACAACTTTACATTATCAATTTGATTATGGTAATAATAAGACAAATAAATACCTTCCAAAAAATGTAGGTTCCGGAATTTCATATGTTGTACCTGTTGTTTTATTATTATTAACAGCAAATGAAGGAAAAACAATAGTAATTGAAAACCCGGAATCTCATATACATCCCAGAGGTCAGGCAGAAATAGGAAAACTTATTGCTTTAGCTGCGCAAAGCGGAGCACAATTATTTGTTGAAACTCACAGCGATCATATTTTAAATGGCATAAGAGTAGCAATAAAAGAAAAATTAATTGATAATAATAAAGTAAACATTATATTCTTTGATAAAGAAACAACAGAAACTGAACAATTTACAAAAATAACGCCTATAATAGTCGATAAAAATGGAACATTAAGTGATTATCCTGACAATTTCATGGATGAGTGGAGTAATCAACTTTCAAAACTTATTTAAAGAGTTAAATAATGGACATAAGATTAAATGAATTAAGCATATATCCACCATTTATTGATAAATATTTAGCTCATGAAAAAATGTTAGAATTTGCAAAAACAGCAAAGGCGGCAAGAAATAATAATATAAAAAATATAAAATCTGATTATTTCTCAAATAATATTAAATTGACTAATGATTATACAATGTACGATTGGCTTTTTGAAAAGAATATATCTACTGAAAATCGAATTTATCGTGATTTCTTACAAAGCATGATTACTAAACCATTTATATATGAAGATATGGAAGATGAGTATTTATCAAATAACTATTATTTTGAAGATGTTGAAAATGGAATTCCAAAACAAAAATGTATAGGTTTAGCCGCTGCATATTTATATGATACTTTATGTATTAGTATTCAAAACGGAAGTGCTTGGTTAAAGAATAAATTATCAATTGAAATAGAAAAACGTGATATTGCTCCCATTAATGAAGAAATTTTAAATATATTCTCTAGCAATTGCTTCCAAAATGAAACAATAATTGATTTTATTGCAAGAACAACCAATATCAATCTAGTTGAAACATTGATTGAACCGGAGGAAAAATATTTACATTTATCAGATCATCACGGAAAAAATGAACTTGAACATTTATGGAATAAAATAAAGAAATGTAACTATATTATAAGTGGTAGATCTACTAATTGGGGTGGTAATAAATTTATCAGACGAATTAGGAAAGACGGAATAATTGAAGTAGTCCTTACAAATACAGAGCGTAGATATGCTTTACAAGTAGAAACAACAGGTCGCAATATGTATGAAACAGATAATATTGCAAAGATATTGGATAATTACAAATAACTCGAATTTACATCACACCGTGCGCAACATCGCCTCCCTCGAAATAGAGTTCATCCGTGTCTGAACCTCAACCGTCTTTTTGATAGGCTTATAATTTGCCATATTCCGATAATGAGAAGGTTTCATTTTAGATAGTTGCTCATCGGTCAATTCAGGACAATCTGAAAAATCGGTGTTTTTGAAAAATAGATCATGATCTACCAGAAGCAATCTGGAACTCGCTTCTTTGCTATAAATTACTTTGTCGCAGCGGCAAGTACGGACGGATTGTTGACGGCGTATTGTAATACATCGGACATAATACCAGTGTAACCGCTTCCCATTGTCTTATAACTTTCTAAAACATCCAGAGCTATGCGGATCGTTAAAATTTTTAATAATTCGCTTGAGATTTTTGAGGAAATGCCGTACATTTAAGGTAATAGGACCTCCCCGCACCTCTCTTTAACGGCTTGCCAGTAAATGATGTGTAACAGGGGGGGACATTTTTTATGATACCTGTAAAACCACCAACAACCTTTAAAGAGCAAATTGAAAAACTTCGAGCCAGAGGATGTATCATTGACGATGAGTCCGAAGCTGTTCAAGTTTTAGCCCGAGTTAATTATTATCGTTTAACAGCTTATTTTTTGCCATTCAAAAACGCTAATAGTTCGTATTTTCCGGGAACCAATTTTAAAAAAGTATATCGGATATATGAATTTGACCGGAAAATGAGGCATATTATTTTTTCCGCCATTGAAGAAATAGAGATATTTGTTCGTTCAACTTTTGCTTACTATCATGCTCATACTTTTGGCGCCCTGGGTTATCTTGACCACAAAAATTATAATCAGAAACATAAGCATACAGAATTTATGGCGCAAATCGACAGTGAGAAAAAAAGCAATACAAAGAACTTTTTGTGAAGCATCATAATTCCAAATACAGCGGTCAATTTCCGATATGGACAATTATCGAACTTTTTTCGTTCAGTTCTCTTTCTAAATTTTACGCCGATTTACCTTTATATTCTCAGAAACACCTTGCAAAGACTTTTTATCAATGCCATCAAAATGATCTTTCCAGCTGGCTATATCGTTGTACAATTCTCAGGAATATATGCGCCCATTTTGGACGTTTGTATTATAGAAATTTTTCTGCTATTCCTACCGGTATTCCTGCACTTGACAATACAAATAACCGCAGTCTTTTTGGAGCTATCATGACATTAAAATCACTTTATACTGACGCATTCAAATGGAACAATGAAGTGTTTGCGTTCATAAAGAAAATTATTTCTGAATATAATGCTGATATACAATTAAGTCATATCGGCTTCCCCGCAGACTGGGAAGTAAAATTTAAGAAATAGAGAGCATAACACTGCTGTTTTAAATTGGCATTTTCTCACTCAACAGCCTTTCCTATTATAATTCCTTATGCGACAAAGATATTCCCCGCGCAATTAAGCGGAGGACAGTAGAAAAAAAGTGAGTTTATTTTGTTTTACTACATTCTACTTTACTTGACTTTTACCCAAAAAAGGTATAATAAAGTATAGAAAAGAAAAGCGGAGTAAAAGGCGTGGCTTGCTCTCATAACCCGGAGGTCGCAGGTTCGAGTCCTGTCCTTGCTATCCCAACACCGCTTTAATCGCGTAATAAATCATCATTGCGCTGATGATTAGTTTGGCGCCGGTGCCTAGAATGAATGCGAGGAATGCGCCGAATGCGGCTTTGAGAGCTTTTGTATTTCCGGAAATGGTATCGGTGGCTGCGATCGTGTCTGTTTCTGATGCAGTTAATCTTTTATTGCGTTGTGTTTGGATGAAATTATTTATTAATTCGCCTGAGAGTGCTCCGATGAAGGGTCCTGCGATTAGTCCGATGGGGGCGAAGAAAAACATTCCTGCAAATATTCCTATGATAGAACCGATTACTGCCGTTTTTGAGCCGCCGAATTTTTTTGTCATTATTGCGGGGAGAAAATTATCCATTATCATTACGGCTAAGGTGATGACTGCCCATACGCACAGAAACACTGTGCTGAAACTTCCGAATTTGCTGAAGTTAATTATTACTAAACCTAAACAACACAGAGGGGGTCCCGGTAATATCGGAACAACGGAACCCAGAAAACCTACTGCTAAAAATAAAAACGCAAGTATTATAAGAACTATTTCCATATCTTTTCCCTTAGTTTATTAAGCTCATTTAACGCTTTCCCGAATTCAAAATCTTCCATGAATTGTAATAAATCTTGACTGTCAGGTATGTTATTCAAAATATTCATGTAATTTAGACATTCGGAATTGCCGCTTTGCAGGAGGGGTTCTAATTCATCAAACACTTCTTTTATCTTTTCTTTTTCAAGAGGCGGTACTTCGGATTTTTTTGCTTTTGACTGCGCTTCATATTCTTCGAGTAACGGTTGGAGTTCGTTTATGACGGCATTTAATTCTGTTTCTAGGACTTGCAGCTGTTTTTCCGTTACTTGATTTACTCCGCCTTTCAGGTTTAACTCAATATTTCCGGCGATTTCCTGTAATAATGTTTTTCCGATTTGCGCTGCGTTGCTTTTTAATGTGTGAGCCTGTCTGTGCGCTTCTTTTACATTGCCTTCTTCCAGAGATTTGATTATTTCTTTGTATTTCTGCCTGTTATCTCTGATAAATAACAATTGAATTCTTTTAATGAACTCTTTGTTTGATACAATTTGCGCGTTCATTTGCGCGTTTCTTGTGTCACACGGAGTGAAATATTTCATCAGTAAGTGCCATAATTCCTGAGATGTGAACGGTTTTCCGATACAGTCCTGCATTCCGCTTTTTAAATAAATATCCATGTCGGTTGACATGATGTTAGCTGTCATCGCGATTATCGGAATGCCTGTTTTTAACTCTAATATTTTTGAGGAAGCTTCAAGTCCGTCCATTACAGGCATATGTATATCCATAAAAATTAAATCAAATTGTTTTTCATTATTTGTTATGCGATTTTGCACCATTTCCACGCCGATTTTTCCGTTTTCGGCAATTACTGTTTTTATTCCTACCCTTGCAAGGTGTTCGCTGATAACTTCCTGATTCATTGTGTTATCTTCGCATAACATTATTTCGCCTTCAAATACCGGTTTTTCAATTTCAACATGATCCATTTTTGTATATTGAATATTTTCCGCCGTGTCATCTATTGTGTCAAACGTAATATTAAAACTAAACTTAGTTCCGACTCCGGGAGCGCTTTCGATATAAATTTTCCCGCCCATCATTTCTACAATGTTTTTTGTTATTGCGAGACCAAGCCCTGTTCCGCCGTATTTGCGCGTAGTTCCGGATTCTGCCTGAACAAAAGGATCGAATATTTTTTCTATCTGTTCCGGCGTCATGCCAATACCTGAATCTTTAATTTCAAAATGTATTGTAATTGTATCTTCTGTCGAACCGATTATTTTTGAAAAAAGTTTTACTATGCCGGAATTTGTAAATTTAACCGCATTGGATAAAAAGTTTACAAACACCTGACGAAGTCTTGTCGGATCTCCCACCGGAACTTTGCCAAGGCTAGGTTCCGCGTAAAAATGAAGATTAATTCCTTTCTCTACCGCTTTAGGCAGAACAAGAGTCCTGCAGCTTGCGAATAAATCGTGCATATCAAAAGGAATTTTTTCCAGCTCCATCTTGCCCGATTCTATTTTAGAAATATCCAAAATATTATTGATTATCTGAAGCAGCCATTCGGAATTAGTCCTGATTTTGCTTAGGTAATCTTTTATTTTTTGATTTCCGGCAATATCCATCGCGAGTTCAGAGAAACCCATGATGCTGTTCATTGGCGTTCTTATTTCGTGGCTCATGTTCGCGAGGAACGCTGATTTTGCATTTGACGCGGCAAGAGCGGACACTTCCATTTCCTTGCGTTTTGTTATGTTACGTGCAATACCTAATACGCCGACAATGTCACCATCCAGCATAATAGGTGATTTTATTGTTTCAAGAAAAGTAACAATTCCGTTAGCGCTGGGTATACATTCTTCAAACACAACTGTGCGGCATTCATTTATAACTTTTCTATTCCAATTATTGTGCTCTTCAGTCAATTCTGCGGAGATTCTTAAACTGTTTTCGCCTTTACCGATCACTTCTTCTTTTGTTAAACCAAAATGATCAAGAAATTTTATATTGCATTTTGTAAAACATAGATCCATATCGAGCATAAAAACAAGATCGGGAATTGAATCAAAAAGCGCGTTTAGCATGGTTGTTTGCATTCGAAGATCGCGTTCCATTAACATACGTTTGGTTATATCGCGCGATATGCCCATAATTCCGATTACTCTTTCGTTTTGTATCAAAGGTGTTTTTATCGTTTCAAGGAATATATTAAGGTATACTTCCCGGTCTTTATCGGAATGTAACCTCATTGTTTCTTCCATCACGATAGGCAGCTGACTGGTTATTATTTTATTATCTTCCTTGACAATTGATTCCGCGGCTTTAGGAGAAATTTTAAAAACTTCCAAATCGGTTTTTCCGATTATATCTTTGGAATTAACATCGAATAATTGCAGAGCGCTCTTGCTGCAATGCGTATAACGTGAATTCAAATCTCTGCAATAAATATAATCAGGAGATGAATCAAGTATTGTCATAAGCACCGAAGTTTTCATGTGCAGATCATGCGTTCTTTCTTTGACAAGTATTTCCAGCTTCCTTCCGCTGATTTGACTTTTCGTAAAGAGCGCGGCAACAAGAGCGAGAACGAATAAAAGCATGACGGATAAACCGATTAATAACGGACGCTGCGCCTCTACAAGCTTCAATCTGTAATCATAAGTCCGGCGGTTCCATTTATCGGAAATACTTTTGATGTCAACAGAACCGAGCGCTTTATTAAAAATTGAACAGAGGATTTCCTGATCTTTGCTGAAACCGAATTTGGAATTAACAATATAATTGAATAAAACATTTGTTTTAAAATACGGCATTTCCAAATAATGCGTCAAATATAAAAGCCTTTTTTCCGTCGACATTACCATATCGATTTCGCCGTGCCGAAGAGCGTCAAACGCTTCATTCATGCTTTGATATTCAACGGTATTCATATGATTCGGAAACCATTTTTTAAAAATATCGGTATAAGCAGTGTTTCTCCCCAACCCGACTTTAACGTACAAAATTTCATTTACCTTTATATCAGGAAAATCGTTATTAGAAATTAGCGCATAATGATCCGTCGTCTGCATAATTTCAGGCCATAAAAAAAATTGTTCTCGTTCCGCTGATTGAATTAATTCAGGGACTAACGCGACCTCTCCGGTTTTTAGCATTTCATAAACTTCAGGCCAATTCGCGTTTTCGTCATTAATTCTTTTAAATTCTAAACCTGTCAGAACTGTCACTTCTTCAAGAATATCAAGAAATATTCCTTTCCATTGATTTTCCCGCTTATCAAAAAAAGTATCGGGATAATTTCCGGGATCGACAGCCATACGAACAACCGGATTATCTCTGATAAAATCGCGTTCTTCTTCGGTAAGCTGCGTATACAATTTATGCATAAGATATTCATGCGATCCTTTGTTATACATCTCTGTCAGATAACGCAGTCCGCCGTTTTCAAGAATTTTTTCCATGACAGTAATTATCGGTTTATACGCGTCAATCTGAGTCGTTAATGAAACAGGGCGGTAAATTAACGGAAAAAAATCAAACGTGACGATATCGGAGTATTCGATAAAATTAACTTCAATCGTGCTGCTGTAATAAAACGCGTCAATTTGTCCGCTTTTCAGAGCGTTATACACAAGACTGACATCGCTTAATTCGATAATATCAAAAGTTCCGGGAGTAAGTTCAGCGGCAACCGTACCGAGGGTTGCGGTTCCTTCTATAAAGCCGCATCTAATACGGCGTTCTTTGACAATTTCGTCAAGAGAACGGCTGTTTACAATACGAAAATATTTTAAAGAGCGTGACGCGATATCTGTTGTCATGTGATAAATTTTCAAACGCTCTTCATTGGCTGTCAATTCGCCTGTAAACTCGATCTCTCCCGTTTCAAGTCCATGAAGCAAGGGCAGCCACTCAAATAATTTCGGTTTAAACGGAATTCCGAAAAGCTCCGTCATCCATTCGCAGAATAAAGCGGAAAATCCTCTGATTTCACCGTAACTGTCTTCAAACGCTTCAACGCTCTGCGGCATTCCGTAAACAAAATAATCAACTTCGTTTTGCAGCGCTTCAATCGCGTTAATTTCATCGGGAGTGATATTCGGAACTTCTCTGAATGAATGAAACCTGAATTGTTTATCCGGTTCTGTTTCCTTATTCTGTTTGCAAGAAAAAATTAGGATGAAAACCAATAAAAATACGGTTAAAAAATTTATTTTAATTATCTTTCGCATTTTAATCTCCTGAAAGTTTTTGAACTATTTCCTGATAATTCATCTGATCAATATTGCTTCGCAGCCAAATTGCAAGATCATTATCAGCTGTATATTCAAAACATTCTATTTCGTTAATAGCCGTATCAATATCTTCGGCTTTGCAGGCTTCGCAGGCTTCACGCAGTTTTTCCAGCGCTTCTTTATACGGCTTATCTCTTTTTAGTTTTTCGGCTTTTTTATTTCCCGAAATCATGGAATTATTTATATTTGTAATCAGCTTTAAAATATTTTCAGCTAAAAGCGGATGATTTATTTTTACCTGCTCAATATTTCCCGATTTGGCGAGTTTTTCTATCATTTCCGCCTGCGCTCCGGTTTCATCGGCGGAAATACCGCGGCATGAACTTTTTATTCCATGTACCTTGACAGCGTAATCCGCAATATTATCCGCGTTAATATCTTTCATCGAATCAAGAAGAATAGGAGTGTTAGTTGAAAACGTTTTCAGCACATTAATAAAAGTTTCCCTGTCGCCGTTAAAACGTTCCAATCCTTTTTTAACATTTATTCCTTCGATAGGAAGTAATCTGCGATCAGCAGTCTTGCGCCTGTCTCCTGAACGTCTGTCATTTATTTCAACCGGATTTTCTTCTATTAATTTTTCCTGTTCTTCATCCCTGATCCATTTATGAACAATCGCGTCAAGACGGTTTATTTCTAACGGTTTTGTTACAAAATCATTAAAGCCTTTGCTTAAAAACATTTCTCTGTTGCCCGAAAGAGCGTTTGCCGTAAAAGCCATTATAGGAACATTTTTCGCGTATTCCGTTCCTATTTCTTCTCTGATGATCCGCACAGCTTCTATGCCGTCCATTTCCGGCATCATTTGATCCATGAAAATAATATCGTATTTAACCTTTTCTTCGCGGACAGCATTAATTGCGGCTTGTCCGCTTAATACGCAGTCAATATTCATGCCGTACGGCTCCATCATGCATTTTGCGACTTCAAGATTTGTTGAAATATCATCTACTACTAAAACATTCGCGTACGTCAGTTTAATCCGCTTAAATCTTGATTTAATTTTTTGTTTTCCGAAGCCGTAGTGAAAATTTTTCAAACTGTTCGCGGTATCAATGCCGATCGTTTTAGCGGAAACAAATTTTTGCGGAAGCTTTACTTTAAAACATGAGCCTTTGCCTTCTTCGCTTTCTACGGAAATTTCTCCGCCCATCATGTCAATTAACGTTTTTGTAATAGGAAGCCCGAGACCTGTTCCCGCGATTTTCCTATTTGCCTCGATCTCCATACGCGCGTAATCGGAAAAAAGATCCCCGATAAAATTCGCGGGAATTCCGATGCCGGAATCTCTGACAGAAAAAAACAGCATGATATTATCACCTGTGATTTCGCTGTAAACGTTCAGTTCGATAACGCCTTCTTTTGTGTATTTAAACGCGTTCGACAAAAGGTTATTTAAAATCTGTTTAATTCTTTGATCGTCTCCGAAAATATTTTCAGGGATATTTTCATCGATATTAACAACAAAATCGATCGTCTTATCGCCTTTGTAAACAACGCTTTGCGTAATCGTGTCGTTTATCACAGCGGGAAAATTATATTCAGCGGGAACGAGATTGAATTTGCCTTTTTCCAATTTTGACATGTCAAGAATATCGTTAACCATGTTGAGAAGAGATGTTCCAGCGTTGCACACCTTCGCGATATTTTCAACTGCGTTATCGCTTAACGAACTGTCTTCCATCGTCATTTCTGAAAGTCCGATTACAGCGTTAAGTGGAGTGCGCATCTCATGGCTCATTCTCGCGAAAAACTTGCTTCTTTCTTCCGATAACGCAGCTTCACGAGCGTAGTTTTTTATGGCGCGTATTTGATTTACAATTTGAATTTGATTGCTGACTCTTAATTGTACAATCGCGGAACTTAACGGTTTTGAAATATAATCGGCGGCGCGCAGAGCAAGTCCCCTTTCTTCGTCTTCGTCGCTTGTAAGCCCCGTAATAAAAATAACCGGAATGTGCTGAGTTTTTTCCGAGGATTTCAATGCTTCAAGCACTTCATATCCGTTCATATCCTGCATGACAATATCCAGCAGAATCAAATCCGGCATTAATTCATTTGTCATTTGAATCGCGGACGCGCCGTTCTTTGTCATAAAGACCGTATATTTCGGACTCAGTATTTTTACAAGAAGATCGAGATTTACTCTCTC
>Ga0209755_10004127_pt1 | contig 17455 bp, 10 predicted proteins | sample TergutCo191P1_FD_187301 | JGI IMG/M metagenome (GOLD analysis project Ga0209755, IMG submission 187301) | Cornitermes sp. P1 segment gut microbial communities from Petit-Saut dam, French Guiana - Co191P1 (SPAdes) (version 2) | ecosystem: Host-associated > Arthropoda: Insects > Digestive system...
TATCTGTTGAAAGGTGAACACTTTGAACACATTTCATAGTCAAATGCTGATTATGATACTTAGTGACACCTTTTTTTTTTTATTGTTAACTGAGGAGAATAATTGGCCATGTGTATAATGTGCAATGACATATTCAAGTGCAGTTACTTTTGTGTATTCTTTTCACAAAGTCTATAAAATGAATGGATGGTAGGGAGGTTTGTTAGTTTCTCATCAGTACATTTCATTTCTGAAGCTACCATATGGAGTTTGATTAAATATGGTGTTGGAGGTCTTGCACTGAGAGTTGTTGGGTCAGTTTGATGTTGGTTGATAACAACACTTTCCTTACATGAAACTGAAATTGATTTTAAAACATAAAGTGTTACAACATATAATAAAAACATTTTTCATATATTTAATGCAGTTCCCAAAGTGTACTCTGCGGATAGCAAGGGATCAGCAACCAGTTCCCAGAGGATTTGTAGACACAGTTCTGTAATGGCTGCTTTGAAATTTACTTACTTTTTTTAATTAAAGGAATAAAGTTTTGCTAAAAATAATATTGGAATTTGTTTAATTGGTGATGTGTTGATGTCATATGACCATTTGAATATCTAATTAAGAAATTCCCTGTAGCCACAAAGCGAGCAATAGTCATTTTTAATTAAGGTCAAGTCATGCAATACATTGTTTCATACACTACTGGTATATATTCATAGCTATCCAAAATCATTTTGAGATATAAATTTTTACTTTTGGGTACACACACACACACACACATATATACAGGCATACATACATACGCACATGCATATGTGTTTGTATGCACATACGTGCATACATATGTGTACACACGTACATACACAAGCACACGTACATACATTTCATAAATCGAAAAGACCTTTTGAGCTAGAGCTGGATATGAAACATTTCTCAGAAGTACAAAACAGTACAATACAAAACACAAGAATAGCACAGATGTACAACACAGAAATAGTACAAATCCAATGCAAACTGAATGACTGTAAAAAGTTAATAAAAGAATGTTGAAATGTTTCAAGTTATAAATATTAATTATAAAAGATATTTGTACTTTACATGAGGAGTAAGCAAACAATATAATACAAGTTTAAAAATTTTAAATATCAATTATATGTATTATTTGTGTGATGCTCAAAGAATTCTGTAAGTAAATACAATGAATGAGAAATGAGGTACTTAAAATGCAGTGCAATTTTAAATTGCACCTTGTCATTCCTAAGATGCTTGATGTTATTAGTAGATTGTTAAAGATCTTATAAAAGTAGGAAACACCTCTCTAAAAACATGAAAGTTTGGGTGTAGGCACATAAAACAGATTCTTGTTCGTGGTACCCAGTCCATGTACAGATAAGTTAGTATGAAAATTTTCCTGATTATCCACTACAAACATCATCAAAGGTGATATGAGGGAATGCTGATAAGTCTTTGGCTTTGTAATAAAAACAACTAGCAACAGGTTTGGTACAGATACTTTTTTTGTCATACTCCCACCTGAGTTCAAAAACACACTTCTTACTGTGCTGCTCCATCATCTTTAAATCAACCAGATAGAATGCTGAAGCAGATATGGCATCATCAGTGGTTGAAAATTTCCTCCTCTTGACAGCTTTTCCTGCTGTTTGGAGACCAGTGCCTGCTTCACTTTTGCAGAGAGAGGTGTGTAGTAGCTTGCTGTGCTTGTTGCACCCTTGTCAAGGTAGTCAACCAGCAGTATCTCACCATTGTCCTAGAAATCAGATACCATCACTTTGGAGGCTGACTTCTGTGTTTGAAACTTTTGTGGACAAGGAGAACCACTGTGCCTCCAGTACTTAGATTGTTCTTTTGTCTCCGGGTCACAGAAGTATATCCATGTTTTGTCCATTGTCAGAAGTCCTGCTAAGAAACCTACTGTGTTCCATCTAAAGTGTTCAAGAATTGCCTTTGGAGTCACGACACGATCACGGTTCTGATCCACGCTCAAACATTTTGGCACCCATTTGGAAGAGAGCTTTCTCTTGTCCAACACATGATGAATCCTACATGTTCCTGAATCTATCTCCAGAGTCTCTGCTATCTTTCTGGCTGAAATTCCAATCTGCCACAATCATGCTGTGAATGGCAACCACATTTTGAGGTACATTGACCACAAGTAGCCTTATGTGGACAGTCTTTACCTTCAGTGTTGAAATGTTCTTACATCGAGCAACCCAGTTTTTGACAGTCGAGTAGGAAGGACTTTTTTCACCTAATGTAAGTGACATATAAATTTCTTTGGCTCTCTTCCCTTTGAGGAATAGGGGCTGAATCACCGCTCTGCGCTCTTTTATCGTAAACTTTGTATTGGGGTCTTCCACCTTCAGTTCAGATCTGAAAAACAAAAGCACAAAATAACCAACAAAAATGAAATTTAGAACCAGATCAGTTAAAAGTTACTGTTGTCATGTAATATAGGTGTTGTTTTTCTAGAAATAGAGGAAGTGGTTAAAGCTGAAGTCTTTTATCAGCACCTCTTTGTATGTACTGATACGATACAGGTAAAAGTCTAGTTTCTTAAATAGATTTCCACATGAGCTATTAGCTCCTACACCAGACATAATTATTCTCTTTTTTAGTGTAAATACACGACTTGTATTTATTGATTGAATTTCCCCAGACAGTCCATATTTAATTATAGAATGGAAGTATGCAAAGTACACCATTCTCAGAACATCTATATTTGGTATGTGGAACAACCTCCGAATTGAAAAACATGCAGTACTCGGTTTTGGAAGAATTTGATCTATGTGTTTTTTCCAGTTTAGATAATTATTGATTTGCATACCCAAAAATCTTGTACTTATTGTTTCGTTTATTAGTTTATTTGCATATTCCATAGCCATTGGAGAAAGTAATGAATTTGTAGGTGTAAATTTTACAATATTTGTTTTTCAGTATTTAAACCTCTGTTTAGCTTGAAACCATTTAATTAAATAAATAAATAAAGCAAGATTTGCTTTTTGTTTGAAGTTATAGTTATCGTGAGTTGCTGAGACACTTATATCTTCACCAAATAGTATAACATCAAAAATGTGATTTATACTCATTGGAAAATCATTTATATATATAATAAAATGTAATGGACCCTAAAGTGATCCTCGAGGGATTTCTTGTTGAAGAACAATCTTGAATATTGTGTTTAATTTCACATTTTGTTTTTCATTATATAGGTAAGATTTAAACCAATGATTTTTTTTTTCTTGAAATCCATAATACTGCAGTTTCATTATTAAAATCTCATGATTTATACAGTCAAAGGCCGTGGCTAGATCATGGAAGATTCCACCTATATGAAATTTGCTATTCCATGCTTTAATTGTATAAACTGCGTTTTCAGTTGAGAGTCCTCTCCCGAATCCATATTTTCAGCTACCAATATATTATTAACTTGTAGATTGTTGTCTCAACTACTTTTGACAGTATCTTCCACAAGGAAATTGGTCAATAATTAGCCATATTGGAATTACCACCTTTCTTGTTCAAGGGTTTTACAATAACATAGTTGAAACTTTCAGGAAAAATACCCATTGAAATTGAATTAGTGCAGTTGTAAGACAAAGGTTTACTAATTTGTGTTCCACATTATTTTAGAATTTTCCTCATTATTTCATCATAACGTGATGAACTTTCAGATTTTAAGGAGTTTATAATACTTTTTATGTCTACTTCTGTTACTGGAATTATATTCATGGGAGGAAAACCACTGGGATGTGAGTCGCATAGAAATTAAGTGGGAGGATTATCTTTGACATTTTGCATGATTAAACTTTTAGTTATATTTAGAAAATGGTTGTTGAATGCTCCAGCTGCTTTATCTGGAAGTACCTCTGCATTATCATTTTTAAATGATGGTGACATATGATCCAGACTTTCCCTCTTTCATTTTTTAATGATGTTCCATGTTGTTTTCATCTGATTTTCAGATACATCTATTAAACAATTATAATACAACTTTTTGCCTGTCTGATTACTTTTTGTAAAAAAAAAAGTACAGTGCCAGTTATAGTGTGATTTAAGTTTCGATTCATTACAGTGTCTAATGGGAATGTATAAACTCCTTTGCGTAGGCAGGATATCTTAATGCCCTCTTCATTCCAGCCATTATTTATGTATGTAATGGGAAACTAGCTTCAGATATGTTCAGAAAGGTATTCAAAAAAAGCATTAAAAGTACCATTGATGTCATCATTTAAGTAAATATTATTCCTGGTTTCATTAGATAATAGCTCTTGAGTTGTATAATTGTATCTTGTGTGATGAATTGTGTTCAGTGTGTGTAAGTCCTAACTGTAATCTTTGTGAAAAATGTGTTGAGAATAACGCATTGTGCATCATGATCTGATAAACCATTAACTAAAGGTAAAATAGTACAAAAATTTAAACTTAAGATGTCTACAGCTGTATTACCAGTGGTTAATCATGATTTCTCTGAAATATTGTGGGCAATTCACTGTATGTAACATGCTGTATGTACTTAATAATAGGGATAACTGCTGTTTTCAATCACTGTTAGATAAATAATCAACATTAGTATCACTACAGATGAACTCCATATTTGGTTTGTATAACAATTTTTGAGTTATATGAAGCAATCTTAAGAATTCATAAAATACTCGTATATACATATTATGATTAAATGTATGGTTTTTACTGTTATTGTATAGCAGAGATTTTGATATATTTTCTTCATAGTATTTAGAGAGATCAGAAGTGGTATAACAGATGTCTTTTCTAATAAAAATACATTCTGGTAAATACTACTTGAATAACTAGGTCCCAGGAATAGTTTTGTAAGTTATTAAGGTGTAAGTTCAACTTCACCACGTGGTGTTCAGTAAAAAATAAAATGTGTGGGTTAACTTTATCCATGTTCAATAAGTTATTTATCTCATCACTTTTATGATTCACACATCTAATGCTCCAATGAATAAGAATTAGTGAGCTGTCAAATTCATCACTTGTTATTAGATCATAATGCTTTTTATCCATGAAAAATCATCTTATTTTGACCTAGGATTCTTTTTCATTCTTCTGGATGTTCTTTGATCAAGTTCATCTCTTAATTGGACTGATTCATTATTATGTTACACAGGTGGTTTTTCTTTTTGTGTCTTTCAATTACCAAAGCTGAAAATATTTCATTAACACTTTACACTAGGACACTATTCCTTGTCCAATGGACTGCATTTCCTTCTTGTTCACTATTAGATCTCCTTACTTGAATGGGTCCATCTTCCTCTTTTTCTGTTTCGTTTTGTATATTTCCTTCTACATTTTCTTCATTCTATTTCAGAATGATGAGAGACGATTCTTTGACTTGAAAAGATTTGTTGGTTTTAGTTGCTAAGCTGCTGGCAATTCAGTCCTTTCCTGCTCTTGCATATATAATCCACATCTGGTATGGTGAACCCTTTGTGCATTCATACTTGCCATCCAGACACACTATATTTGCGTGAGCAAAGGTGTGAGGATCTGTGGTTATTTTTCAAATTGAAGAGGGGTCCATGAGGAGAAAAGTTTGGGAGATGCCAATTTAATGAAATATGAAGAAGTTATGCCATTGTGGTGTGATATATGTAGGGTGACTGTGATGCCATAAATGAGCAGTGAAGTATGCAAAATCTTGAAGCATGCATTTTGAAAATATGTGCAGAATACATGTCTTTACATTCCATTTATATTATGCTAAATGTATTTTGTAATAATAGATTACAATGGAGGTGGAGAAACACTTCCTGTCAAATCCACAGAATGAGAAGGCTCCGTTGTCAGCTATGCTCAAACAAGTGATGGAAGACCTCAACACATACAGGATGTGCACTCTTACAGGTTTGTAATGAGGTTGTATTGTACCATTGTTAGTTATTTACTGCTGATTTCAAAGGACTGGAAAATAAATGCAGGTTTTTAAATTGTAGCACTGCAAACATGCTTGTAAAACTGAACCAGCCTTATACTTTACATGGAAAAAATGAGAAATGAATATCAAATTTTGTGTGGGAAACTGTGGAGGAAGATCTCTTTTGTATAAGTGTGGGTGCATATGGGAAATATAACCGGTTGGAAAATGTATGCAGGGTGTAACGTGGTTTTTTTGTTACTGTCAGTCTCCAAAGATATTAATTCATGATTAATGGCAGGAAAAAAATGTTTTACATATGCTTAATTGTAATATTGGTGTCAGATTACAGAGAAAATTTATGGTGAGGCGTGTGCATAAGCAGGGTAGTGTGAAGCTATAAAGTCATGTTTTAATAGAGCATTATAGTAACAGTGAAACAAACCACTCTTCACTGTGGTCCAAACACAGTTATGATTTGTGATGTGTTACACTGTGCCACGTTTCTTGTAGGTGTCTCATAAATTGTAAGATACTGTATTTCTGGTACCTACCATTGAAACAGCAAGATTCAAACATACAGATGAATTGATATGAAGTGTCTGTAATTGTTGCTTAACAAATATTTGAATTATCAACAAATTTTAGTGAAAATTCCAAATATAAAATTTCATGAAAGTCTGTCTGGTGGTGGCTGAGATGTGCCATGTGGACACAGAGAGACAGGACTGACGTAACAAAACTAATAGTCACTTTTTTGGGAGCTTTGTGCGTGTGCATAATAATGGATCATAGACATAGGATGTGAAGGTACGTACTGTCAGTTTTTGTCTACAGGGGAGAATTGAAGCTAGTTTATGTAGTAGTTATATTAATGAAACTTGTATCATTTATGAAGGTGGTTTTGTTTCAGGGGGAGCTACAACAATACACCTGAAAGTCATAAGAATCTCTAAGGAACCAACTCCTGTGCAAGATCATCAGGTACCAATATTCATAGAGGACCAGCACATGTTCCATTCAGAGCAGTGGGATCTCACAACTTACCAGGTAATATTAAGGGCCAGTGGGAGGTTGAGTGTGTTCCAATTAATCTTCATAAAGAGAGAAAATTTCCCTTTTAGTGAATGTTAATGGAAATATACACTCTAATTTCTTTCCATACGTGTTGTTTCTTATTTTACATTACTTACTAGTCTTGGTATTTGATGTTTATTGCAAATGCAAAATTATTGATGAAAAGTTAATCAGCAGTAAGGAAACCACACTGTCTACTTGTGAGTTCTGTTCTGTTATGGAAAATAGACAGCACACACATCACAGTTCATGATGACGTGGGAGGGTTTTGTACATATGTTGTTAAGTGTATAGTTCATGTGTTTGTGATTGTTATCTTTACACATCTATCTAAAACATAGTGTACCAGCTGTTTTTTTTCCACATGTTGTGCATGCAACATGCATACAGCACTTAATACAGCAGTAAAATCAGGCCATTATTTTGACTTTTTTAATGTAAATTAATCTTTTGGCACAGATTCAAATGGGAAAATGTGGGATTTAAATTTTTGTATCTGTAACCATGTTTAAATTTTCATTTATCATTAATATTACGCTGTTCATCTGTGAAATATTTCTCTTTTTTACCGGTTGGTGTATTGTGTTACAGTCAGAGCCTCTGCCTCATCTGGCAAGTTCTGTGATGTAAGCATGTTAAGGTTACTGTGAAGCAGCACTGAGTTTGAAACTTGGCGTTTCATTCGTGTTGACAGAAACAAAACATTTATTTTGTTGTGGGTTTGCAGCCTTAATTTCTTGGTCCAGACAGTATTTTTATATGTAAACATGAGAAAAGACAGATTTGTTTATGTTTTTGCAAGCTTGTTGCGACTCACAAGCAGTGAGATGAAAGATTGTTAATCCATACGGGATAGAATAACTGTTCTGCATGAATCTGTGTGATGTAGGCCTCTCTCTTATCTTATAAAGATGCACTTTGTCTTTAACATTTAGAGGCCGCATTGTCTTAAGGTGGTAAGTAATCAGCCATTTTGTGGAGACGTTTGAAGGAAGTGTGTCATATTTGGAGTTTGATAGTGACAGTGGATAACTGTGCTCTTCTTTATGGTGTAATGAATGGTTACAGTGATGAAGGTGGTATTATTCATCCCAGATTTCATTCTGGAAAACATGTAGAATTATAAGGGACCAGGTGAAAATTTTATAGGGCATTAGACCTGAAGGTAATGGAAAATATGTTTGAAATTCATGAAAATTTTTTATGTTTGTTATTTTTAACAAAGAATTTGTAGGTAAATTGTTAGTGAGATGAGTGAAAACACCAGTTCCTTTGGAGGCATAACGCATCAAACACGTCAGTTGACAGGGCATGAAAATATGTGACTGTGTAATGTACTGATGTAAATGTGTGACTGTGTGATGCACTTATGTAAATATGTGACTGTGTGATGTACTATTGTAAATGTGTGACTGTGATGTACTGATGTAATTATGTGACTGTGTGATGTACTGATGTAATACTGTGACTGTGTGATGTACTGATGTACTCATTAGCATGATGGTAATGAGTATTTTTAAGAAACCTGCTGTCATATTTTACAATTAAAACTGTAACTTTAATGCTGGGATTTGTATGCATTATAACTAGGGACCAACTGGGACTAATTTATAGCTGTTTGCATTTTGATAATAATGAAACAGTAATATTTGAAGACAAAAGAAACCTTTGTAACTTCTTTCTGTAACTGTACATCTGAAAAGATGGAACTCAGAAGATGTAATTTTTACATTTGTACCATGCATCTTGATACTGTCAGAGTTCATTATTGACCAACTAATGCTCAAGCAATTGTCATAAAACCAGTATTAAAATATACATTAAAATAGCTCTGACATATTTTGGTGCATCACACCATCCTCAGGGAGTGCATCACTTGTGGTTGCTAAAGTTACACTTGTTAATATAGTCAGTTTTGGCACATCGGTGTGTGATTAAAACAGTGGTATTGTGGCTGCATATATAGGTAGTGTCCTTGTTGATGTGTGCATGTCGCACTGTTCTTGAGCAGTGCGACATGCACACATCAGTGAGACTGGCGTATGTGGCATAACACGTGACACACCCATAGTCAGGTGCATTCTCAGCAGCATACACTTACACAGCACGACATGCTGCCACAGCACCAAGTTAATAAAAGGAAATTAATCAGTGAGTGTTTTTAAAAATGTGACTTTAGCAAGGAACATTGTAGCTTCCTGAAGATGATCTTAGGATCGAAACATTTTGGAGCGATTTTAAATGTTTTAATGTAAAAAATTTTATGTATGTGCATTAGTTTGTGCGCTAATTAAGTGACTGTACGAAATGCACAGTGCAACAATAAAGATAGGCAATTGGGCTTTGACTTCTTGTTGAGCTGCCATTGACTAATCCTGACAGAGTTAGGGGTCTGGCATTGTCTGTAATTCAGGCTTCCTCATCAACTGCGCACCCACATTAGTCTGCATACAACTTTGATGAATGAATCCTCAGGCAAAAGAGACAGTTTCAAGATCTTCTGTGTGACAAAGTGTGGACTGATGGACAACAGACTTGTGATCAACAAAACAAGGAAGACATTGTCTTGCAGGATGATTTCATGATGTGGGTTGACAGTGTGGCAGTGTACCATTATGTTTTTTTTTTTTTTTACTTTCAGCAGGCAAAACAGTGTCTGAAGTATTTATAACGAAATCACATCTAAAAATTTAGAATTGTGAATCTGAAATACCTGAATATGTTGTGGGATGATTATAATATAACTTCATGAAACATCATTACCATAAAAACTGTGATATATGGCACTGGATGATGTGGAGAGCTCTGTGCATATCACCATTCCAGCAACAAGCAGTGCCTGGCACTGATTCTGAGAGTATAGTAATAAATTATTGGTGTCTTGGTGGTTTTTTAAGGCATTTACACAACATGTTGCATAAGTAGTGATGACTAGGCAGGGAAAACAAGATAGGATATCGAGTGCCATATTAAATGGTTAGCTGTGTCCAGGATTTTGGTAGATTCAGTAAGATGTACCTTACGCATGGTGTTCAGTAGCTGGAAAATAATAATATTTGGCAAGCCTTTTGTCTGGGAGGTGCTGGAAATTGCAACTGTCACTGCAGTATGTTATTCAAAGTTAACACATTTTGAAGTTAAAAAGGAATGAATTAGATAATGCATCTTCACCAATTAATTGTGAAAATGAAATAATTTATGATTAGAGAATTCATTCATCAAAATACAGAGTAAGTGAAAAGTCCCTGTGCGCCATTGCTATATGAGTACTGCACTGTGCTTCAAGTGGGAAAGACCCATACATAAAACACTGTATGGCTTGAATGACCTGTGTCATATAGTCCGAATTCCGTCCGGCTGCACTCTACCTTATGCTGTATTTGTAGCAGGTGCACAGAGACTTCGTACTAACCCAGTACTTACGTGGGAGTCAATTGCATATCACTTCAGTATGTTTTTGTTTCAGGTTCTTCCTTACATTGATGGCTTCAACCATGTAGCAAAGATTGCTGCAGAGGCTGATGTGGAGAACAATCTTGTGAAAGCATGTGTTCAGAACCTCATGTAAGGAACAGTTACTTTGGGAAAGAAGTGCCACACAAAAACAGTATTTGTGATTAGACAGTACACTTCTCACCAAGCTACTATGACCATTAATAGTTTCTTCGTCCTGAACACTAATCAGCACCATCATCGTCGTCGTCATCATCATCATCAGCATCATCATCATCATCTGTTCCAGTTTCATAAATCACTCCCCTTCAGTAACATTCAAACAAAACATTCAGAACAACACAAGTAATTAATTTTATTAAAATAATTTTTGCTGTGTACATGTTTCACCCCTCATGGCTCATCATCAGGAAGTACCTCGGGCAACACGCATGACGTTTTACATGCCCGTGCATGCACATAAACGTGACGTCTGCAATGTATGCTTAAAATCTTGTTCCATTTTCATTGGCTGTATTTAACACACTTTGTTGTAGGAGTATTATTATGCCATTCAAACACGTGTACCAATTACATATGGAGTCCAGTTTTGTGTTCCAATTCAGATGTTGCTTACTATACCAAACACTGAAGGTAACATACCACTTTTGCCTTGTTTTGTGGTATTGGTCAAGATGCTGTCTACAGGGTATGGTCAGTTAGTTTCTGGATGGAGAGCAAGGTGACTCTGCTGCTGCTGCTGCTTGCACAAAGGTCTACCACTAACATTAGATAGAGCAGTGTCTGCTGAGTCATTTCCTGCTTAGATTGAGGTGGTAGTTTGTATGATTGTTGAATAGTGTCTTCTGTTTGTGATTGTGGCTTATCTACAAAATGGCAGACTTGAGGAATAGTGTGTCTGCATTAACTTTTGTTTCAAACCGGGGAAAAATACTACAGAAACTGCATACTGTTTATTGGCTTATGGATAGCAGACAGTGGTAAGAACACATGCTTTCATTTACTTTCAAAGTTTTAAAGCAGTTTGACCTCTGTTAAAGAGACCTACCACTCAGGACATCCATTGACAAGCAAAACAGGTGAAAATGTGGATAAAGTGAAGGACCTTGTCTTAGAACACAGAAGAATCACTATTCATGAAGTTGCAAACATTTTGGGAATTTCAGTGGGGTCAGTTCATACCAGTTTGCAAGATAATCTGAACGTGCATCACATTGCCATGAAATTTGTGTCATGCACCTGCTCACTATGCTTTTTCTGTATGTGAATTTCTGGCTATAAAGTATGATATCACATCCATCCCTAGTCACCCGATTTAGTGCTGTTTGACTTCCTTGTTTTCCCAGAACTACAGATGGCGTTAAAGGGAAGGATGTTCATCATCATCATCGATGATGACAAGAGTAGCAGTGCAACCGTTATTGGACCTTGGCCTCTTCTAGGATTCCCTTCTATTCATCTCTATATGTAGCTTCTGTTCTCCAGTTTCTAACATCTGCTTTCTCATGTCCTATTTCAACATCCTACCCATTAGGCACTGTACAGTCTGCATGGTTGAGAAAGTATTTGTTGAATACATTGTGAAGCAGTGACTTGGTATTTTTGTTTCAGGTATTATGGAGTTGTTGCCTTGCTTCCCATCTTCCAGTACTCCAATGTCTATGCAGCAACACCGAAGCTGAGGATGTTAGCAGAGAATAAGGAGTTGCAACAGAGATGTATAAAATATGTCTCCAAGTCAGGTATGGTTCCACTTGCTGAAATGCGTGGGAGAAAATGTGGTACTGGTTCGTTTTCCTTTCTTTTAAATGACTATCAACACTTTTATATACATAATGCACCTTAGTGTCCATTTCATCTGCTCTGGTGAATGGTGACGTTTGTACTTGTCATCAGAAAGAAGAATATAGTGCATGCACGAATGAGCATACATTCGCACACATACACATCACACAGAATAATACCTTTTATTAGGCATTGATCACCTCCAGATCTGTTTCAGTGCAATCATTCACCAGTCACCCTACTATCAATGTCTTAACATAAACCATACAAGAATTTCAGAACCAGTAAACAACTCACATTCATTACCGTTCGCAGACTTGTACACTCTTGCAACTGATACATAATGAGTTGGCACAGTTGTTACACATGATTTGCATTTGTGAAGAAACTGGTTCAAATCCCAGCCTGGGACCTGCTGTCCAGACTCAGGGGTATTGTGGCCATCTCTAGTCCCTCCAGTCATGCTGCGCTGGTACTCCAAAGGACCAAAACGGTTTCCTCCCACTTCTGTCCCATTGCACACCCGCCTGATCATTTCATGTCACATTTGTACAAACATTGAATGTAAAATATTACTGTAGGGTCTGTATATTACATTCTTTGTAAATATTTGCTTCCATCTAACACATCGATAAGATGTTGTGTAATCACTACAGCAACCATTGCTGTCCTTCGTTGCACACATTAATAAGACTTGTGTAAACACTACAGCAGCTATTTCTGTCACTTGCATTGTACTCGTTATTGAGATTGTATGTAATCACGACAGCAACTATTGCTGTTACTCTTCGGTAACCTTCTTATACTGTGTACAAATTATACTCCCTTCTGGGGGCAGTAATGTGGGAGAACAATGTGAACTAAATAGAATTTACATGTATGTGTTTATGGTAAGGAAATATTTTGCTTATCTTTCATCTTGCAGTAGGCAGTTTTACAATTAAGTACACAAGAGTGGAAAACTGCATTCTAGTTTCCCAATTCCTCTGTTTGCATTTTTACATGTCACACTTGTCCTGATAATCCCATATGTCTGATAGAGTTCTGTTACTGTCAGTAGTAATCTGCTGTTGCTAACTTTATCATGCTCAGAGTGCATGGTCACGAATTATTTCGTCTTGTATTTAATTATGTATGTAATATATGAAGAAATATAGAAGTAAAATGTGAAGAGCATCATAAGATCTGTATTTTGTGGTTTATAGCATGTTTTATGCAATGATTCATTTTGGGTCAAATGAATTAATGTTATTTCAGCTTTGTCTAAAATGTGGATTATGATGAGTTTCATTATATACTCCCACCTCTACTCCAACACCAATTTTCATAGTTCCTGTAGGGTAGTTTAGTGTATGTGACTGACAGACTGACACAGTGGCATTATGGTGCCATTTTGTATAGTTTGTGCTAGAAGCAAGTAAAAAAGTACAGGGTCTTCAAACACTGGTTGTGATAGATTTCACTGTCACAGTTTGTAGGTGTGTTTGAAATAAGTCAGCACTTGTGATGTTCTGCCATTTGTTCATTTACATATTGTGGCTGAACAAATTTCCAAGCAATCCAGTTTATTTTACTTTACCTCATTTTGTTTGTAATTCCTAGTTTGAACTTGGAAAATACATAGTGACATTTTTATAAACAGTTTGTGATTTTATATTCTGAAATTTACTGTCTTATGATACTAACAGGGATGATAGTGTTTCGTGAAGGTTTGCTGAAAGCATTTTACTTAAATCTTAAAAGTTTCTCTTGTGTTAGTGTTTTGACAACAGAAATAAGTCTTTCACTTCTTTGCAGTTCGACAGCCTCCAGCATTACGAGATATATTCCGCATGTACTCAAGCATGACTTACGGAACCACAGTTAGGGACCTCTGTGTCCGTCTGAACCCCCATCCTCTTAGGATCAATGAACGGAAGCTGGTGCAGTTTGGTTTACTTGAAGGCGTGATACGGAGAGTATACAAGGTAAGTTATGTTAGTATTCTGGGTAGCATAATAGGCTAGTTCTGCTGTTTTGAGAAATATTCTGGCTTCTCATCTCCATGCTGGTGCCCAACTGGATGAGACATGTCACTCTTTACCTTCCACTTTCCATCTCCCAACTGCTACAGCCCAGAGAGAAATGTTAACCTTTTGGCACCGGAATTTTTTAATTTTAGCACACCCTGTATATAAAATTTGAATAATACAGGAACCAAATACGTTAGATTTATAAAACAAACTGCATTTTGAAGAGAAAAAAACAGAGTATACACCATTTTTAAAATATTCGTTACCTATATTTGTTGAATAAATATATAAAATGCAACTTTGGAGGTTAGCGGTGCGGTACGTCAACTATAGTTGACATTAGGCGTCTAAAGGTTAACATGTGTAATGTCACACACCACTGTCACATTGCTTCTGGACTTGAAATGGGCCATTTGGTTCCCTACATATCTGACCTGACACTCTTATTTTCACTTGCTTAAAGTACAGGATCTGCCCTCTCCATTGCTGTGATTGGCCACAATCTTTGCAACCTTCATGTATGATTGGCACATTTCCTCTTCCCAATCACTTCAGCCACCACCTGACCCTCTGTTGCATTTAAGATAGCAGCGATACATTTTTTTTAAACACAAGAATGACATTCTGCATTGGTGTAAATACTCAGAAGATAATCATTTGACCAACACTTAATGCTGCAATCCTGTAAACTAATGTGTGACAGTTGTTGTTATTATTATAAGTGTGTTGTCAGGCATAGGTGGTAGCGGTTAGAACAAGACTACAGTATGACATTATCATTTGTGTATTAGTTATGAATGTTATGATTTGGTAGCAAAATGTGGCAGTTAGCATTAATTAAAACTATGAACAGAAGATAGCATTAGTAAATGGCACTGGAATATGCACTGCATGGATTGGCTTTACAGCGAGTTTAGTATCTTGGGGTACGTGAAGTCACAAGATTTGTATATTTGGTATTAAAATGGATTTGACCGATTTATTAATGTTAGGAATTTTGTAGAGTTTGCCTAAATAGGGAGAAGGTGTTGCATGTGTAAAGAAATTAATTTTTTGATAGATTTTATGTTTAGCAATTTCCCATAGAAATGTCAAGGCTGTGTATTAGTATTAGTATTAGGATTCTTTGATTGCTGTAAGTGTACTAATTTAAGTAAGGAGGAAGGGTGAAAGGTAAGAGGAAAATCCCTATCCTTGCTGGAAATTGAACTGTACTTTTCCAACCCTTAACCATTTACTTACTTTCTTAGCAGTACTGCCAATACCTTGAAGAAATTGATTCATGTACGTTCCAGAAATTATGTTTAGATTGTCACACTTATTTCTTGTTATTGCAGTACCCTGTGTACTTGTCTCAAGACAGTAAAGGAAATGCTAAAGACTCACTACATCGCAGCTTTACAGGCTTGCAGTCTGTTGATGAAATTTGCTGTGCACATGGATTAAGCAGCCAACAGTTTGAAGACCAAGTGGAGAGGGAACCAAATGTTGTTTTGATATGGAAGTAGCCAAAGCAACACTTATTACTGTATTAACCCCTTAAAGCTTAAAGGTTACTCTGTGTACCACCATGTTTAACATTCAAAACATAAGACATTCTAAATGAGCACTTCCTTCATAGTGCCAGCCCTGTTACATCATTTTTCTACGTACCTGTCTGTACTTATCTTCCCGCCTGCCTGCCCATTGGCCCACCTACCTCATTGTGTGCATGTGTGTGTGCATGGGGGAGAGAACATTTTAAGAGTCATGTTGCCATAATAAAATGAAGTTTTCAAACCCGAGATTATAAAAACATGTAAAAGTAAAATTGGTAGGTGCTCTCATTTTTATTGTTCGGTGATGTTTGTGATATTGAGACGCTAAGAAATAGCATCATCTGCTATAATTGACAGCATACTGAGAGAGAACCTAGAACTGGTTCACATGGAGTGCTTTGATATTTGTGTTATGTCCTAGAATTCAACCAATTTTCTCCTAATCATGTGGATGATTGTTTGTTTAAACCTTGTCACTGGGATATCGGGCAGCTGCTAGCAACCATACAGAATTACTCATTCCTATACAATGGGATGGTGGCTGCTTGGCTAAACTTTGTGTGTGTGTGTGTGTGTGTGTGACATTGAGGGTCCCCATACCAATAGGTTGTGGACTTACTTGATATAATGTTTTTACAAGACTTAATATAAGAACTGAATTTTGAATAATGTTTGTCTAGTATTTGTATATGTAATGAGATATAGCCATTGAGTATGTGTGTATTTATAACATTGGAAGTGTAACACATTACTTGGTCCTGCTGGGAATCCAGTGAAGTGAAACAGTGTTTGGTCATTTCTTTCCATAGTGACCCTTCCTTCTTAAGTCATAAACTGACTTCATCTGTCCATGGGAAGAGCAGTGTGTCTATTTCATTTCTGCATATACATCCTACTTGTCACATTGTTGAGGATATTTAAATGGTGGTGAGAAAGTAAGATTTTGCAGCACATATAAAAATCAGACTATCTGCTGGACATGTCATATTGTGTACACATCATTTAGTATACTGAATCCTTCAAATGTTTTTGGTGACCCTCACTTGTGTCCAGCCATCTGTTGAATAGTGTTTGTACAAGACATTTGAACACTTCAACAGCATTGAAACAGTGGTCCTGTGAAGAAGTCTGCACTTACTTGGTTAAAGCAAGACATGGATTGGCAGCTGAAATTCATCCAGCTGGGGAAGTGCCTCTTATGTGTACCATTATCATATTCACGTACATTAAACACAGATCTCTGATTCTTTTCAGGGTGTGTTGTGCTTATTCGTAACAAAGCTTGTCACACACTGCCATTGCAAACTGATATAGTTTTGCAATGGTTCAGATGTAGAGCAAATTTGGCTTCCAGCAGTTACTGTCTGTTTTCATTGCTGATGCAGAAACTGGGAGGCTGATGATGTCTGTACAAATACGAATGGAAGAATGGCAAAGTGACTTTTCAATCTGTATGGAAACTATGGAGAGAAATAGTATACAAGTTGTAGGGTGATATACCTATATGGATTCAGTGAATAAGTTTGGAGGATATGTGATAATTTTCTTTTTCAGCACCCATTTTATGTGACAAGTTTTGAATTTGCATCCAGAAGACCAGTATATAGTTTACCTTGTTGGATATTCCTAACATTCAGTCTGTGCCATTGTGTTCTAACTGTATCATTTTGTTATGAGTAACCTCTTACATCAGTCTGTATGTCATAACT
>Ga0209755_10004128_pt1 | contig 17453 bp, 18 predicted proteins | sample TergutCo191P1_FD_187301 | JGI IMG/M metagenome (GOLD analysis project Ga0209755, IMG submission 187301) | Cornitermes sp. P1 segment gut microbial communities from Petit-Saut dam, French Guiana - Co191P1 (SPAdes) (version 2) | ecosystem: Host-associated > Arthropoda: Insects > Digestive system...
GTGCAGAACAACCGCAAGGAAGCGGGGCTGGAGGTCACCGACCGCATAAAGCTTACGGTTTTCGGTTCCGATAAGTTAAGGGAGGCCTGGGACAGTCTCGGATCGAGCGTCGCCCTGGAAACCCTTGCCGTCGAGACGGCCTGGGCGCGGGTCGAGGGGCAAACCAGCCTGGAGGACGGCGAGGATGCCTGGCTTGTGAGGATCGAAAAGGTCGAAAGAGCATAGAACACAGTTTTGGGAGGGAGTTTGAATACAGCACAACAAGAACCACACAGTGTTTGGAGGGCAAAATCACGCTTTGCCCTCCGCATTATTGGAAAGACCCCCCTTCCCATGATTTTTCTTTTCGCGGTGCTGTTGCTATCGTGCCGTACCGCTCCGCCTATCATACCCCAGATAGAGGACGAAGTCGTTTTCATCCCTATGGAGCCAGGCGGGTTTGCCTATATCTTCGTTGACGTGGAAAATTCAAGGGCCATTCTGGAAGGCATAAGCTTCAGGGGATTGGACACCAGCGATAGGCAGTTTCGGCGGATACTAAACAGCACACAATCCGCGATGGCGGCGATTTACATGCCACGATACGGCGAACCTGCGGGGACCCGTTTCAGGCTTATCGCCCAGGGCAGGTACCCTTCTGGCAGGGCAAGAATGGCGATGCGGTGCAGCAGACATTGGCGGGGGCAACGTTCACAGGCCACAGGGGCTAGGTACTGGTATTCGTCGGCAGGTATGGTTTCCATAGCCATGAGTCGCGGCGAGGCGTTTGTTTCCACTTCCCTTCACAATGCCCCAGTCGATCCTTTTTATATCGGGCCGGGAACGCAGATCCCCGAAGGCTTCGATGAATTCCGCTACGGATCGGTTATTTCATTATGGCTTGACAACCCTGGAATGTTTCTTAACCAAAGGCTCAGGGATATGCACATCCCCCTTGAAATCCCAGCGGAGCAGTTTTTTGTCAGCCTTTTTCCTGTTCCCTATACGCCAACTACGGGGGAAAAATCCGCAGAAGAAAACCCCAATCCCGCTGGTGAATCACACTATGCGGCCCATATCAGAATTCAGGTTGCCAACGAAATCCAAGCAAGGGGGTTTGCAACCGTTCTTTCCCTTGCCAGAACTTTGTTCACACCGCCCGCCGCCGGTGACGGTGCTGTCGATGGAACTGCCAATATTGCAATCGTTGTGGCCTCGATTTTGTTTGCCAACCCGACAGTGGCGGAAGGCAGGTACCTTAACATAAGAACCAACGTCATGAGTGCCGAGGAAATATCGCTTCTTTTCAGTCAGTTTGCACCATGACGGTATAAAAACACCAATTTCTCTATACAAATGACATCAACAACTCTTCTACCTTGGCCGCAGCCTGTGTGTACTCGCCAAGAAAAGCATCCTGTAGTATGTCGTCTAAAGCTTCACCCATATCAGAAAACTTCGTGAAATCTTGCAATCCATCAGAGGCTTCGTCAATCATAAGCACATCGAAATCTTCAAGGGCTGTTTTTAGTTTGGTAAGCTTGGTTTTCAGAATTTCGCTATCGAAAGTTGCACCAGGGGGTTTTTCGGTATTGGCCGTAATAACCTCATCGATATTTGCAAGCAATTCTTTCAAGCCATCCACAAAACCGCCATTGTTTTTCGCAATGAAATCCAAGTCCTGCTTTATTCCAGCGGCTTCCAGTATTTTTGCCTCTGTAGAAAGTTTTGTTGCACCGATATTTGCACAAGCGGATTTAAGGGCATGGACATAGGTGGTATACAAAGACAAATTATTGCTTTCAAGACAATCCCAAAGCTCATCCACTTTCTTTAACCCGTCTTTGCGGAATATCGCAAGTGTCTCCAGATAATTTTTAACAGCTCCACCAGAAAACAATATACCCTTTGCCGTGTCAACATCCTTGATATCTATGTTTACGAGTATTTCCTCGACCGCCTCACCAAGATCAAGACTGGCCTGCCTCTGCTTTTCTTTCGGTATCCACTTTGCCAATATGCTGTTTAGATTACCACTGTCGATAGGCTTGGAAAGAAAATCGTTAAACCCATTTTGCAGAAACATTTCCCTTGCACCCACAATGGCATTTGCGGTTAGGGCCACAATAGGTAGATCGGCATACCTATCGCCCAGACTGACGGCAAGACTACGTATAATCTTCACGGCCTCAACGCCATCCATTTCCGGCATCATATGATCCATAAACACTAAATCATAATCCTCGGCGATGACCGCATCTATGGCTTCCTTGCCGCTAGCGCACATATCAAGGTCAATACCATATTGTTTCAGCAAGCCTTCACCCACTTTTAGATTGGTGCTTATATCATCAACAAGCAGGACCTTTGCATCAGGAGCAACGAAGCGTTCGATTTCCTTATTATGCGCGGAATAATTCGCATCCCTGCCGCTAAGCACATTTGCAACCGAAAAGGAATACACGGGCATTATAAGAATGGTAATGTCCGAATCACCCTTAGTATCATAGGAATCGGACATCATAACAATCTTGGTGTCCAGATTATGCGTCCTTACTATATGCAGGGCCGTATCGGCCAATCCCTCTTCCGCAAAGACGTAGCCCCAATTGCCTTCCTCAAGCTTGCACTGTAATTCACTGTCGTCAGAGATAATAAAATAATCCACCCCCAAATCCTTTATCGTCCGCGCAGCATATTCCGTATATATCGGCGTGCTACCATACAGAAGCACGCTCTTGTCCTCAAAACTTGTAGGTCGTACACCGTTATCGGAATCCCGATCTTCCTTGCAGAGTTTTTGTGGCACACATATAACAAACTCGCTACCCTTGCCATATTCTGAAGATACATTAATCTCACCATCCATAAGCTTTATAAGGTTGCGGGTTATGGCAAGACCAAGCCCTGTGCCTTCCAGATTGCGGTTTTTTTCCAAATCAAATTGAGTAAATTCGGAAAAAAGCAATTCCATATTCTCTGGCTTTATTCCGATGCCAGTGTCCTTTATCGCCATGGTTAGCATTATGGTTTCGCCATCGTCCACTTTCACGCCCGTTATATCCAAGGAAAAGAAACCCTCTTTTGTGTATTTAAGCGCGTTGCTCAAAATATTTAACAATATTTGTCGCAGACGAAGCTCGTCACCAAAAAGCTCGTTTGGGATATCGCGCTGCATGTAGACGGCAAAATGCAGATTCGGGTTGGTCATACGCATTTTTATTATGTTGACAACATCGTTTATCGTGGAATGGAAAAAGTATGCCGTATTTACAAGTTCCAGTTTCCCGCTTTCTACTTTGGACAAATCCAGTATGTCATTTATGATAGAAAGAAGATGATCACCCGACTGCTTGATTGTCAAGGCCTGATCACGGGCCGCATCGGGAAGCTTCTCATGCAGCATAAGCTCCGCCATACCCAGGATGGCGTTCATGGGAGTGCGTATCTCATGGCTCATTTTGGACAGAAAATCACTTTTGGTCTTCGACGCACTTTCCGCATCGAATTTCAACCGTTGCATCTCATCGTAAGCGCCCCCCAGCCTGAAATCTTCGGTCAGCGCGCTTTTGGATTTCTTTAAATTGTCCTGCAAGGTATTCAACGCCGTCACAATCTCCATGAATGCCTTGGAAACCTGGCCAACCTCGTCATTTTTGCTGACATCAAAGCTTACCGCCAGATTACCCTTGGCGACTTCCTTGGCATTGGCGGCCAAAATCCCCAAGGGTTGCAATGATCTGTGGACAATCAAAATCATAAGCGCCGCCGCCAGAATTATGCCAGAAACCGTGGGGAACAGCGAAAAAAAGATGATCCTGGCGATATTTTCCACAGCATCGGCATCGAAAAAGCTGACGATCATCCAACCCAATCGATCATCGATAGTTATATACGCAATCTTGTCAATACCGGTTATCGCCGAAAGATGTTCGAACATGGTATTAAGCGGTATGTATCCGAACGCTTCGTAAACACCTAAGTCGTCAACGTGCCGCCCTATATATGCGGGCCTGTTGGAAAAAAAGATCGTCCCAGTATTGTCAGCAATGTTAATAAAACTGTCATAATCATGGGTAGGAGCCCTTAAAAAGAAAGCGAGACCTTCGGTATTGCCAAGCACGGCGGCCATGCCCGCAAAATTGCCGTCAATCATCACTGGCTGGGTAAACAGAAACTGCATCAGGCCAGTTTCCTGGCTTCTGACCACGGGGGAAACGAATTGGTACCCTTTTCGTGCCATAAGGATATTTTCGGAAAATGTATGATAAGATAAATCGAGACTTTCCCCAGTAGGACACGCGAGCACCACAAGGTTAAGATCGGAATCAAACACGAATATATTGGCATAGGCATAAGCACCGTCATACATTTGATTCATGCTGACAAAAAGCGATGCCAAGTTTCTCTGCAAATTTTCATATACAACGTGGGCATCAAGCATCAGCGCTTTCTGCACATACGGCATTGTGGCCACGGCATCCAACATCCATAGGGTATAAGTCCTTACCGTCTCGAAAATACCGACGGCCAAATTCGCATTACCCTGCAAGCGATCGTCGATTAGGGTATGCACCTGGTTTCGCACCTGAACTACCCTTACCGCCACCACCGCCACCGTAACAACAGTAATAAGAAATAGCAAGACAACTATAAATTTTGTTTTGACGCTAATGTTGTTGACAAATTTGTCCACAATGCGCTTCACTATTTTGCCGTGACCTATGCCTTGTCGAAGAAGGCGTTTACACGCCTAAGAAGCTTGATCGGCACAATAGGCTTTACAATATAATCAATGGCTCCCAATGAAATACCTTCCACCACCGCAGACTTTTCATTATGGGATGTCAGAAAGATAACTGGTATACGAGCGGTTTTTTCATTGCTTTTAAGCTGCTTTATTGTCTCATACCCATCCATTTCGGGCATGTCAATATCCAGCAAAATCAATTCTGGCATTATTTTTTCCAGCAGAACAAGCAGGGCCTTGCCAGAGCCAATCGTATACACGTTATAAAAACTCGTCAAGGCCCTTTTGCCTACAGTAAGGTTCGTCATGTCGTCATCGACCAAGAATACTATTTTGTGATTCGCGTCCATAATCCCCTCCACTAATTTTTCGTAATTATAGCCAAACCGCAGTAAAATTGCAAGAGGATTTGTACTTGCCTATATTTTGTCAATTTACTTGTCAAGCTTCCGAATTAAAAGTAGCTATTCGTTCAAATGGTTCTGATATTTCGAATGAAGTTAGCCAGAAAGCAAAGACAAGAGCCTTGGCACCAGATTGCAAAAAGCGGAAATAAGATGTAAAATTATGAATAAGGGCGTAAACGCCTAAACAACAATTATCATTAGACCTAGGAGATAAAAATGCGGTTGATTACACGGTCCGATTTTGATGGGTTGGCCTGCGGGGCCCTTTTGGAAGCCCTGGACCTCATTGACGAATGGCTTTTCGTTCACCCCAAGGATATCCAAGATGGCCTTATCGCGGCGACAGAGAACGACATAGTCGCGAACGTCCCTTATATTCCAGGCTGCGGGCTTTGGTTCGACCACCATTCCAGCGAGGAAGAACGGTTGGGAAAAGATTTTGAGTTCAAAGGTGTCTCAAAAAAGGCTCCAAGTTGTGCCCGCGTCATATACGAATACTACGGGGGCGAAGAAAAACTGGGCCGATTCGCCGAAATGCTAATATACGTCGATAAAATGGACTCCGCCGACCTTACAGAGGACGAAATAATGAACCCCACCGGTTGGGTTTTGCTTGGGTTTATCGCGGATCCCCGAACCGGGCTTGGCAGAATCCACAGTTTCACCATAAGCAATCTGGATCTGATGAAACAACTCTCCAAAGCGACTTTTTCCAAACCCATAGAAGAAATACTCGAAATGTCCGACGTCAAGGAGCGCGTTGACGTTTACTTCGAGCAGCAGCAGTACTTTATAGAGATGGTCGAAAAGTATTCCAGGGTCGAGGGTAACGCCGTTTATGTGGATCTGCGCGACATAGAGACGATATACGCCGGCAACCGCTTTCTGCTTTACACGCTTTTCCCCAAGCAGAACATATCCGTCTGGGTGGTGGATGGCAAAAAGAGGATCAATACGGTAATTACCGTTGGGTACAGCATCATAAACAAAACCTCTGCGGTTGACGTTGGCAGCCTTATGCTGAAATACGGCGGCGGCGGACACAAGACGGTGGGGACCTGCCAGGTAACTTACGATGACACCGACAGGGTTCTTCGTGAAATCGTCGCCGCTGTAAAATGAACTAAAGCCCTTCGAGCAATGCCCTAAGTTCGGGCTGGAAATCATACCCCTCGGGAAAAGCCTTCCCGAGGTCTCCCATCCTACCGTTATTGCGATAGCTGTAGAAATCGGTCGGCGAGAAAATCAGGTGATCCATGAAATGCAGGCCCAGGATATACGCCGCCTTTCGCAAGCGGTCGGTAATCTCGTTGTCCTCTGGGGATGGGGAAAGTCTGCCAGAGGGGTGATTGTGAGCCACGGCAAAGGCGGCGGCGCGATCCTGAATAAGATCGGCAAAGACCTCCCTTGGGTGGACTATGGTGCGGTTTACCAGGCCGACGGTTACCACCCGAACGGACAGGACCTCGTGTGCGCCGTTTAGGGAAATGGAGATAAAGCGTTCCTGTTTCCTGTCGGCATTGTGCCGCACAAGAGAAAAAATATCGGATGGATGCTTTATGACGCAGCCCGACACTCCCCAGCGTCGTCTGCCAAACTCCAGCATGGCCGCAATGGCGCAGGCCTTCGAGTTCCCCATGCCAGAAAGCCGCGAAAGATCCTCCACCGAGGGAATGCCCTTGCTTCTGTCCAACAGGTTAAGAAGTTCACCCGCCAGTTCGGATACATTCTTGCCCTTGATTCCGGTATTCAAAAGAATGGCCAGAAGATCAGCATCGGAAAGCGCCTGCGGTCCCTTCTCCGCCAGTCGCTCACGGGGCCGCTGCGTGGGCGGCATTTCAAGGGGGCCTCGGGCCTTGCCACGATAGTCTGCTTGCGCTTCGGCAAAGCAATCTGCGTAAGTTATATTGTTCCTCATACCTTATATATGGTGAAAATCTTGATTTTGCTTTGTTTTTGGGGCAAAAAAAAGCAAAAAATCGGATCGAAATTTTACGCCGAGGACGCGCTTGAGGATGCGCTTGTTTCATGCGAAAACTATGTTTTGTTTCAGTTTGAGTTCCAGGCCGTACATCCCCTTGCACATTACGGTTTTCTGGTTGGAAAGTAGCTCCGCGAGCTTTATCCCCGCCCCATCGGAAGATACTATTTCGATATCGACGCGTGTACCATGATATTGCGAAATGCGATTTGCTGAATCGTAAAACCTGGATATATCAGCATTGGTGTCACGGCATTTAAGAATTATGTCAATATCAGATGTTGGCATGATGTATGGCATTTGGGTTAGCAGCTCTAGGGCGCAAGAGCCGTACACTCCCGCATCCAATCCGCACTTCCCTGCAAGTCGCGCAAGCTCCTCTAGCGAATTGCGTATGTGTTTATGTCTGCAATCGCCAGCACGTTCCATGAGGTCAAAGGGAGTGATAACATCCTTAACATCATCTATGGGAATTTCGGACTTGAATCTCATGCGTATGCCATCCTTTAGCAGATGAGAAGAAAAACCTACCTCCAGAAAATTGTTCCGCAAATTTCCCTGAGCCTTGACAATTGCCGGAGTGTTGGGGAATAGCACATAATAGAGAAAGGTTTCTTTCACGGGCGGATTATACCAAGCCGCCGCTGCCAATGCGTGTTCCCTGCCGGCATCGCCGATCTTCAGCATATCGTGCCGGTGGAATGTTACCATTGTTATCTTCCCTTTACCCATGTCGGATCAGTTTTTCGCCCAGACTGATAATCCAATTGTGATTGCATCAAGCAGTCGATCATGCGTGTCTTTTCTGGTCCTTCGAATAAGGTTCCACGCGCCATTCCGTATGGTGCCACGGATACTGCCGTCTGTTCTGCACCCAATTCCAAATCTGGCGAGACTCTTACAATGCGTGCCTTTATGCGAAGGATTGTTCTGGCAAGGCACTCAACCGTGTCACGGGAGCTTGCCGTGCTACGCAGGATTGTCGCCTCAAGATCGGTGCTGCGTATTCGGGAGTAGGTGATGATCTTTCCGGTTGGGTTGCAGACATGGCCAGAGTCAAGCAGGGGAAAGCGGTCGCCTGTCGGAAGTCCCCCGACCACAAGATCATGATAATCGCTTTCGTCGGTTTTCAGAAGCGCGATATCCTCGCGCAATGGAATCCCGTCGAGGGTTAGCCAGCCGAATTCCTGGCAGCCGTAGAGATCGTGAATTGCGCCGTTCAGCATTTGTTGCTCTAGGGACGGATCAAGTGGCGTTCCAGCGGCGATAAGTACAAGGTCGCGGGGTAAGAATTTGGCCATGCCGATCTTGGCGGCATCTTCCAGGGTAGCCCGAAGGAAGGACGACTCGCCTATGACGACCCTTGGTTGTTCCGCGCAAATTGCCAGTAATAGCGCATCTCGGCTGGAAGCTTTAAGGAACGACCATGTAACACCGAATGTCTCCAATGCTTGGCGGGGGAACACATTCACAAGCGGGGGATAAGCAATCAGTAGATGATCCCCAGCTTGAACGCCAGCAAGCTTCAAGGCTTTCGCTGAAGCCGCGATTCTGTCAGCAATCTCATGGGGTGTTATGCCCACGATGTTCTGAAAGGCCGTGGTTCCAGTTGTTACGGTTATGTATGACAGATTATGCGGGGTGTGAATCTCCTCGATAAAGTGCGCACCCGTGGGACCGGCTATTCCCTTGTCGGCAAGAGTCAGTCGCGTCATTGACCCAAGGGTGGGGGCCGAGCTAGCGTTTTGCACGTACTCTTCAAGCTCTTTAAGCATATCCATTGGCGATCACCTTCTGCAAAGCATAAGCCGAAATGCGAAAAGGGCCTAGTGCATTTCGACTTGCGCCAAATTCAATTCAGCAATTCCTCTTCCAACTGTGCGAATTGCTCTTTAATGATTTCAAGCACATTTTTGCGCATCGTTCGCCCACCGCGCTGTGCGCCAAGTTCCCCCCTCCCCAGCGGGCCAAGCTCGTTTGATCTGCCTTGCGCGTTAAGCTCGTATATTTCCGAAATGTGTCTGTCAATGCTCACGGCCATATCGGCGGGGTCTTCGATGATCTCTTCCACGCCGCCCAGCTTATGGAAGTATTCTGCGCCAGAGGCGAAAACTGGGTTCGAATGTGAAAGTTTCTCTAGTCGCTCGATATCCATTTTCGTAATTCGTGCAATGCTGCTTAGCGGCATTACATGAATCATTGTTCCGAACTTGTTCGAAAGTGTAAGGATACGGTCGGCTTGCAAACCGTGACAAAGGAATGCACCGCTAATCGCTCGACCTATTATCATCGCTACTACCGGGTGTCTGTGTTGGCGAGCTTCGGCGAGTGCAAGCTGGTATGCACCAGTCGCACAGTTCATGCCGAATATTTCTTCGACCTTGCCTGGTGCGTTGCCAGGGGTGTCCACCAGCAGTACCAAGGGACGCTTTTCGCCTGCTGGCTTGTTGCGGTCTGCCTCGATCGTGTGATAAACGGCGGCGGCCATCTTGTATGCTTCTTCTAGGCCGATTACCCCAGCCATTACCACGGGGAAGCGGGGGTTACGCACTTTCGCATCGGTAGCGATTACCGTAACCGTTCGTCCTGCAAGCGTGGCTGTTCCGACCACGGCCCCTGGCCCAATGGAGGAATCCTGTGTGTAGATATTTTCGACGAAGCTACCAGCATCAAGAATCATTTCCATTGCCTCGCGACCTTTCCCAACAAGAGTCTGCATACTGGTTGGATCGGACATTAGCTACCCCCTCTTCTCGCGGTTTTGGCTTTTTGCAAAAAATCATTGCAATACATGTCGGTAAGCGCATCGGGATCGGTATTGCCGAAGTACGCCCAGACATCGCGTGCATCCTTCGGCTTTAACTGGGCCGCCAACCGAGTTCGTTCAAGTTGCATCGTAACAAGATCCATGCTGCCTATGCTGCGGCTTGAAGATATCTGGTCTAGCGGCAAAGCAAGAACTTCGGCGAGCTTTGCGCGAAATGCCTGGATAGAATCTTCAACAAGGTAAGCACAATCGCCCATGATATACCTGTTTTTTCCGCCAGTAGTGCGATAGATTAGTGCGCGATCAGAGGCGTTGAACTCTTTCTTGCCCATGACCTCCTCGATGACTTCGGGACCAGTTAGGCCCACGCGCCCAAGCTCGCTCATTATGAGCATGTCGGTAGCGGCGGCAACAAAGCCCATCCCGCCGAAGCAACCAACCCTGCTACCGACCAGTGATATTACCGGGATTTTGCCTCGACAGAACTGAATTTGTTCCATTACCTCGGCATGGGCAAGAAGTCCCGCATTCGCTTCGTGAAGGCGCACGCCGCCAGTATCAAACGATATTATCACAGCCGGCGTGCACTTCTCGTCTCCTGGATACTTTTCCTTCGCCTTTTCGTACAGCGCAAGCGCGGACATAAACGCACCGACCATTTTCGCCCCGCCGACTTCCCCCACGGAACCACCGATGAATCGTCCCTCCTGCGATATCATGAAAACAGGGCGATTGCCGATCTTTCCAACTGCCGTAACAACGCCGTCGTCGAACGAGACCGCCTCGCCTAGCGCTGGCAGATGTGGGCTGGTGATTGCCAGCTCTGGGCCTGCAAGTTCGCGATACGTGCCTTCGTTCATCAAGTTAAATGCCCTTTCGCGGGCCGTGGATTCATAAAAACTTTTTCCCTGCATTTCCAGCCAGTTTGTCATGATGCATCCACTCCTTCCCCAAGCTCGATGGCGGCCTGCTTCAAACGCATGGCGGCAACAAAGGGCGTGGAGTTATTGTCGTTAATATCGATAGTAACATTGCCAAGGCCAGACTCGCCGACAAAGCGACGCAGAACCTTCTCCCATACCTCATCGTAACCGCGTACTGGCGTAGTGACCTTCACGCCAACGCTACCATCAAGATATGCGCCGCGCACCAGCACTTCCATGTCGCCCGAGCCAACAACCCCAGTATGCGACCATTCGCAAGGGATCTTGTAATCCTTATTTCCAGGAAACAAAAAAACCATTTCATGCAACTTCATATGTGATCTCCTCTACCAGTTGCGGAAGCGGGCGGGCGGATTGTAAAGCCCCCCCGATATACGTACCAGATCACGCACGCTCTTTGCCGCCAAAAGCGAGCGGTTTGCGCGGGAAATGTCTATGCCAAGATCCTCTGGGGTCTTGACTATTCCTTGGTGTCGTAGTTTCTTTGTCTCTGTGGCATCGGCATTTAGTCCAAGTTCGGTGTAGCCAGCCACCGCGCTTATTGCGGACATGCGCTGTTCGAGAGATACGCATTTGTGAAGGTATGCAATGCCCTCTTCCGTTACAATGTGCGAAAGATCATCGCCGTAGATCATCACCGGGGGAATGTCAAGTTTGGCGGTCTTTGCAAGTTCCCAGGCATCCAGCTTATCGACAAAGCCTGGTGTCCACTTCTTGCGGAAGGTATCCTGCAATTGCACAACCAGCCGCCGTCCCCGAGGAAGGCCCCCAGTAAGGTTGGCCTGCATGCCGTCTTCCTCGCCGCACTTCAACCAGGGCTCGGAGGAATGCCGCCGCCCTCGTGGATCGCAGCCCATATTGGGTGCACCGCCGAACCCGGCAACTCGTCCAACCGTGGCGGTACTGGAATTGCCGAATTTGTCGATCTGCAAAGTACCGCCGATAAACATGTCAATTGCGTAATGGCCAGCCATTTGCGCAAAGGCCCGATTTGAACGCAGGGAATCGTCTGGCCCGTTAAAGAAAATGCCTGGTCGTGCTTTAACGTAATCTTCCATACCCACTTCGCCACCAAATGTGTACACCGACTTTACCCAGCCAGCTTCGATAGCCGGGATTAGCGTGGGATGTGGATTTAGCACAAAGTGAGAACAGATTTTGCCTTTAAGCCCAAGCTCCTCGCCATAGGTCGGCAAGAGCAATTCGATGGCAGCCGTATCAAAGCCTATGCCGTGATTAAGCCGTTTAACGCCGTACTCCGCATAAATACCTTTCAACGCAAGCATTGCACGTAACACCTGTGCATCTGTTATCATCGCAGGGTCGCGTGTGAAAAGCGGCTCGACATAGAACGGTTCTGGCGATTGTATCACAAAGTCAACCCAGTCGCCTGGAATGTCAACGCGAGGCAGACTATCGACAATTTCATTAACCTGCGCGATCACTATTCCTTGCTTGAACTTTGTCGCCTCGACCACAATGGGTGTGTCCTCTGTGTTGAAGCCAGTGAATAGATTGCCGTTGAGATCGGCCTGACACGCGCAGACCATCGCCACGCGCGGTGTTAAGTCCACGAAGTAGCGCGCATACAGTTCTAGATACGTGTGTATGCTGCCAAGCTGTATCTTGCCTTCTTGCATGAACTGCGCCAGCCGCTGGGCCTGTGGCCCAGCAAAAGCGAAGTCGGCTTTGGTAGCAATACCTTTCTCGAACACATCCAGATGCGCGTCGATGGCAAGTGCCGACTGCACCATGTGAATATCGTGAACAATTTCTTTATTCACTTGACACAGGCACTTTGCCAGAAAGTCGGCCTGCTTCTGATTATTGCCTTCGATGTTCACTTTGTCGAACGGCCTTATAACCGTCTCAAGCAGTTTTACGGTATTGGCGGCATCCACCACCTTTCCCATTTTTACGTAGGGAATAGCCGCCTCTATGCGTTCCCTGCGATCCCGCTTAATCGATTGGTTTGTCATACGCTTCCTACCTTATCCGCCGAACAGCAGCAGAAAAATTCCCGCAACCAAAGCGGAACAGATTATCGCTGAAACAGTCGGCCCCATGGCGTGCATCAGCAGGAAGTTTGTCGGGTTGTACTGCTTGCCAACTTTCTGCGAAACACGCGCCGCCATCGGAAGTGCCGAAACCCCGGCGGAACCAATCAGCGGATTAACCTTGCCACCTGTCGCATAATACATAATCTTGCCGAACAGCACCCCAGCCACGGTTGACAGGGCGAAAGCCGCCAAACCAAGGAACACGATTGCCAAGGTCTGCACTTGAAGGAAAAGCTCGCCGTTTGTCGTCGCACCCACGGTCACGCCTAACAGTATTGTAACAATATTGATAAGTGAATTTTGCGATGTTTCGCTAAGACGATCGACAACGCCAGATTCTCTAAACAAATTGCCAAGCATCAGCATACCTATAAGCGGCGCAACGCCAGGCGTAAGTAGCAAAACGATTGCCGTAACGGCTACGGGGAATATTATCTTTTCAACCTTGCTCACTTCCCGCAATGTACCCATCTTGCACTCACGTTCTTTCTTGGTTGTAAGTGCCTTCATAATCGGCGGTTGTATAAACGGAATCAGTGCCATGTAGGAATACGCTGCTACCGCAACTGCTCCCATTATCTCTGGTGCTAGTCTGCTTGCCAGAAATATCGTCGTGGGCCCATCCGAACTACCGATTATACCGATAACCGCCGCCTGCTGGGGTGTGAACAAACCCGTTGCCATGGCAAGGCCAAAGGCCGCGAATATACCAAGCTGCGCCGCAACGCCTAGCAACATACCTTTGGGGTTGGCAAGCATCGGACCGAAGTCGGTCATCGCGCCAACCCCAAGGAATATAAGGCTGGGGAATAACACGCTGCGTATACCTGTGTACAATATGTAGAGAATGCCAGAGTTGTACCAATGGGTATTTGCAAGTGCCGCCATCGCCGCGACAATCTGCCCCTGATCGCCAGTGGCCTCGGCCACCGCAAGTGCCTGCTGCGCCGCCGCCGTGGCATCGAACATAAGACCGGTGTTTGGCAGGTTAGCCAGTAACATCCCGAATGAAATCGGCAACAACAACAGCGGCTCAAATTTCTTGACAATTGCCAGATACAACAGAACGCACGAAACACCCAGCATAACAAAATGCTGCCAGGTTAGCGAGACAAATCCGGATGTATAAATGAGCTGCCTAAACAATTCCAGAAAATCCACGTTGTTCCCCCTATTCGAGGACGAGCAGCACATCGTCCGTGTTGACGATGGCACCCCTTGACACAAGAATTTGTTTGACTACGCTTGCACGCGGAGCCACGATTTCATTATGCATCTTCATGGCCTCAAGAATTATTAGACATTGCCCAGCGATTACCGTCTGCCCCACGGTTACGGAGATCTGCATTACGCTGCCCGGGAAAGGGCTTGTAACACGTTCTTCGGCACAAGCTGGAGCAGGAGGCGTTGGTGCTACGGTTGGCATTGGAGCAACCGTAGCCGCCGTCGGCAAAGGAGCAGAAGCCCCGACTGCGTCGCCTAATACTTCCACAACTACATCAAACGGCTTTCCATTTATGTGTATTCGGTAATGCATAATCTTTCCTCCTCGGCAATTTAGTTATTTTCTGGTTATTGAAATAATACGGAATTGATCGGGACGCTCCGCACATAGGGCCGCTGTAATGCTGGCAACCTCATCTTCTGTTGCCGAAATTGGCGGACCCTGCACCGATGTCATTTTTTCGAAAACGTTTTTTTTCTTGCGAGCAATTTTATTGCTCTTCGAAATTATTTTACTAATGATGATTACAAAAAACATCAGTAGGACAATCGCAACTGTAGCAACGACCATTCCGAAAATCGAAATCCATACGACTTCCGCAAACCCAATGTCCTGACCCACGAGCATTGTCAACCCCCCATGTCATTTTTTACTTGCCTTTTCGCAGGTAATGTGTTATTAATATACTATGGTGCACCAATTGCTGCAAATACTTTTTCGAAGGGGGCTTATAACAAATTGGTTATGATTACTGGCCTGCAAATTGAGGTGGTACGATATGGACTTCTTACAGCTTAGATATTTCAAAACGCTTGCTGAATTCGAACATATGACAAAGGCGGCCAACGCCCTACACATAGTGCAACCAGCTCTAAGCCGCATGTTGCGCAATTTGGAAAGAGAACTAGGACTGCTTCTTTTCGAACGTGAAGGGAAGAACATTCGCCTGAATGAAAACGGAAAAATCCTTTTGTACCATACTAACAACATTCTTAACGAGATCAAAGAAGCAGAAAGCGTTCTTGCCGACAGAAAGGGAAACATAGAACGCCAGGTCAAACTTTCGATGTACGCCGCAACCAGCCTGATGCCTGATATCATACGAAGCTTTAAGAAAAGCAATCCCGACATTTCAATCAAAATAAGCCAGTCAGGTACCAGCAGCGAAGACCATTGCGATATTATGATAGATTCTGGTATGCAGCCCCCAGATAGGCACAACTGCATGGTTCTTTTGCAAGAGGAAATCATTTTAGCCGTGCCAGTATCCCATCCTCTTGGATCGCGTAAAAGCGTAAGACTTGTCGAGGTTGCGCAAGCACCGTTCATTAGCTTGCACAAGGGTAGCGGGTTGCGAACCGTGACCGATGCCTATTGCCTGGAAGCGGGATTTCAGCCAAAGACAGTGCTGGAAAGCGACAGCCCACATACCTTGCGAGATTTGATTGCCCTTGGCGTGGGGTTATGTTTTGTTCCCAAGCTGACATGGGCGGGAATGGATTACGGGTCTGAAGTATCCTTGGTGGACATTGAGGAACCCAATTGCGCACGCTATATATACATGATGTGGAGCGAAAACCGCTACATCCCAAGCGCGGCCAAACTACTTCAAAAACATTTGACAAAACATTTTGCCAAATTGGGAAAAAGAAAATGAAATACGCATTCGGAAACCTGCGCGAAAGCAATATACCTGGTTTTGCGGAAAAGTTGGCGGGATTGGCAGTACGGGCACTTGTAACGGAAGTCTGCACAACGCCAAAGCCTGGGCTTGTTGATCGTGCCAATTGTGGTGCGCACGGCGATATGGACATATTCACATTTATTGACAGTGCCATTGCGCTGTATCCATATTTCAGAAATGTTACCACACTAAGTTTGGAACATTCTGGTACCCTAGACAATTTATTGGCAACATTACAACCAATCGGCATACAGGCCGAACACGAGATGTTCCATGCGACAAACGGCGTTAATACCCACAAAGGCGCGATATTTTCGCTTGGTGTGATTTGCGCCGCTGTGGCGGTATTGGCAATCGGCGAACATCAATCCTTGCCCGCGACCTGCGCCGCCATTGCCAAAGCCAGAAGCAGAGGCGCGTCCGAAAGCGCAACTGGCGGTGAAATCGCATTTGCCAAACACGGCATAGAAGGCATATTAGGAGAAGCCGCCGCAGGGTTCCCCGCCGTGTTTGATACTGCGCTTCCAGCTATTAGGGAGCATACACAGCGCGGCGAATCCTTACAAGATGCGGCAGTGGTTGCACTATTGCATCTTATCGCAACCGTGGATGACACAAACATCGTGGCCAGGCGCGGCATTGATGTTCTTCGTGATACACAGGAAATGGTAGCCGGGCGGATATCGGGCTTTGTCGATGCCAGCCAGTATTTGCAATACGCAAAAGAGTTGGACGGGGAATTTATTCGGCAGAACATTAGCCCTGGCGGCTGCGCCGATCTTCTGGCGGCTAGTTTGCTTGTGGATTATGTTCTGCATGAAACAGCGGAATATCCAGACCCACCTTGCGCAAGTGGTTTCGACGGTACCAGGCACAAGGTGAGGCCAGCCTTCGCAGCCAAAGCCGCCGCCCAATCAGTTCCCCCCTGAAAAAAGCGGACGGCAAACGGAAGCACTGATCCTTGGCCTGAGAAAGAAACGGAAACTGGGATCCAAACGGCTGCGTAACGAGCTGGAACGGCTCCATTCGATTTCCCTGTCGGTATCCGTGATACACAAAGTTTTAAGGCGGAACAGCTGCACCCCCCCCACCACGAAAGAAAGCGGAATACCTACCGCCCTATTCCAGGTGAACGAGTACAGATGGACACCTGTAAAATATTTGTACCAGTACACGGCAATAGACGACTGTACGCGCTACAGGGTACTCCAAATCTACAAAAAACGCACCGCCAGCAACACGCTTGATTTTTTGGAAAGGGTGATTGAGCAGCTGCCGTTTCCGGTGCAGCTCATCCAGACCGACCGCGAGATGGAGTTTTTCGCGGAGAAGGTTCAACGCCGGCTAATGGAATACGGCATAAAATTCCGCCCCAATAAGCCCGAAAGCCCGCACCTTAACGGGAAGGTCGAACGTTCGCAGAAGACGGACTTGGAGGAGTTTGACCCGACCGTTGATTTGAAAGCCGCCGAGCTGGAAAATCTCTTGTCGGAATCGCAACATTATTACAACTGGTTTAGGCCCCACGGTTCCCTTGGGGGCAAGAGCCCCGACGAGCACCGTCTTGAGCTCAGCCCGGTAACACCGTTTTGAGATGAGGTGGGGAAAAACTACCATCCGGAAAAGGAGCGGCTTCGGGTACAAAATTATTATGAG
>Ga0209755_10004129_pt1 | contig 17449 bp, 19 predicted proteins | sample TergutCo191P1_FD_187301 | JGI IMG/M metagenome (GOLD analysis project Ga0209755, IMG submission 187301) | Cornitermes sp. P1 segment gut microbial communities from Petit-Saut dam, French Guiana - Co191P1 (SPAdes) (version 2) | ecosystem: Host-associated > Arthropoda: Insects > Digestive system...
CCCTTTATTGTAGCCAAATGCATTTTTATATCGTGGCGGATGGACTTCACCTGCTCAACCGATTCCTGCATGAGACGGCATTGGGTAAAGTAATATTTTTTTTCCTGGTCGTGGAGGGTGGTCAGCAGTCTGGCCTCGTAGGCTGCGCAAAGGGTGTCATGCAGGTACAGGACAAGAAGGTTTGTCACAACCAAAATGCAAAGGATCGCAATTTTAGCGAAGATCGATAAACCTGCCGAAAATGCGACGATGAATACCACGATAGTTGATGACAGCGGAATTGCCAAAGCGGAAACCCAAAAAACAGGCAGAGCTATCACATTTTTCTTGATACTTTTGAATCTTTTTATAAACAAAGCCGATGCAAAAAAAAGAACAGGAAAAAAAACTACTTCAACAAAAAAAATGAAAACGGTGCTTCTACCCGCGTCAAGAAGGGTAAAAACTGAGTGGAGGTAAATACCGAACGCAATTGAAATCGTGTAATACAGTATCAACCCAATAGCAACTATAGAAGCTACCGCACCAAGTCTTTTTCTCATTGGCGCTTCATAATTAAGTGATATAGTAAATACTGAAGAAAAAGCAATTAACGCGCCTGCTATAGGCAGCAGCCCGTAAAAAATATACACGATAGTCATGGCAATTGGATACACCAAATATGAAATGGCAGTTACAAGAAAGGGCGCCCGTGTTTTGTCAAAATATACCCGCATGTGGCTTCTAACAGCCAGCATAACGAATGCCGAGCCGACAAAGAATAGTGCTATATTATAATCCATCCTGCACAGGTCCCCGCCGTTTCATAATCGCCAGACAGGTTTCCCTTACACCGCTCTTTCTGTTTTGGCTTATCGGCAGAGAAGAAACGCTGCCGCTGATAAACAGGTGATCATATTTTACTGCTGCCACATAATCATAGTTGACAAGATAAGAAGCGTGGCAAAAAAGAAAATCACACTGTTTCAACTGTTCGTTGTAAAGCTCTTTCAGTGATCCGTAAAATTCGTCACTTCTGCCGTCAGAAAAATGGATAATTATTTTCCGGTCGTTGCTTTCAAGATACATAATATCCTTTACCTGCGCAGAAAACATATCATGGCCTTTTTTGTAGTAAAACGTCACCGATGAAAATCCGCTGATTTTCAGATACGTTTTTACGGCGCGTTCGATTTTATCATAGGCCAACGGCTTTAAAAGAAAATGCATGGGACGTATTTCGAATAACTGCATGGCGTAGCCCTGGTCCCATGAAATAAAAACAATTGAAACATTATTGTCATTGTGGGCGTTGCGGATAAGATGACCTATTTCCACACCGTTGCTCTCATTTTTTGCAAAGCCAATATCAAGGAAAATTAAATCATAGGACGCTCCGGTGTCCAGTTTTCGGCACAGCTCTTCTCCGGAGGCAAAAATATCAATTTTGTGGTTTACCTTTAATTTACCCAATACATCGATTAAGATGCATTTGAGTTCCACACATATATTCATTTCATCATCACAGACGACTATTTTAATCATAGGTGATTATACTGCGCTTACTCTTTAAAAGCAACTAATTTCTACAAAAACCCGACTAATTTCTACAAAAACTCAGCTCAGCTCGTTTCTTTTGATAGACTGTCAGAACGAATACCCACAGGAGGCACAATCAATGAACAGTAACAGACTGATTATCGGTATCGTTGCGGCGGCGGTTTTAAGTATGGCCATTTCCCTTATCGGCACGGATGTGCAGAACATGACGCTTGTCATGACTGTCCGTCTGCCCCTTATGGCCGCCATGTTTGCGGGTGCCGGGTTTCTTGCCCTGCGCCTTATGAAGAAAGCAGAACACGACAGCTTTGATGAAGGGATGCACATTGTCATGGAAAGTGTGCCTATGGTGTGCAGTCTGTATGACATGAACAATACTATCAAATATTGCAACGATAAAGCCCACAAGCTCTTTGGCTTTAAGGACAGGGAGGAATATGCCAGAAACTACGCATCGAGCTTTCCTGATGTACAGCCTGATGGCACTCGTACGGGCGAACTGGAAGCCAAGACCTTTCATGAGGTTAAGACAGCCGGAAACGCAACAGTCGAATTGTATCAGAAAGCATCAAACGGTGAGTTGATTCCCCTCCACCTTACCTCTGTACGCACCTATTTCCACGGTGAATACTACATGCTGGAGTTTACCAGAGACAGGCGGGAAGCGCTTAAAGCCGCAAAGCAGGAAGCGGAGGCAAAGGCGCAGATGCAAGCCATAATGGATTCCACGCCTTTACTCTGCGCTCTTTATGATGAGGACGGCACTGTTCTGGAAGTGAACAAGGAAGCGGAACGCCTGTTTGACATACCCGACAGGCATATTTTCACCGGTAATTTCAGCAACTTTACACCGTACCTCCAGCCTGATGGTTCCATTACAAGCCAAAAAGCTGTTGATACACTGAGGCAGACCCTTAGGGACGGCTATATGCGTTACGAGTTCATGTACCAGCGCAGGGACGGTACGCCCATCCCCACCGAGGAGATAATGTCGCGTGTGACCGTTGACGGCAGGCCTTTAGTCATATCCTACAGCCGTGACCTTCGCGAGTTTTACGCAAACAAAGAGAAAGACACCCTCATCCAGCAGAGCATCCAAACCATGATGGAACAGTTAAACGCAAATGTCTCCGAGCAGGCCGCCGCCGTTACCGAATCCGCGGCGGCAATAGAAGAAATGGTTGCCAACATCCAGTCCGTCACCAACGCCCTGACCAAAAACGCCCAGCAGGTAACGGAATTGCAGTCAGCCTCGGAAGTGGGGCACAAAGGCATTAACGAAGTGGTTTCTGACATCCGGGGAATCGCCGCAGAGTCCGAATCACTTTTGGAAATCAACTCCGTGATGGCGAATATCGCAAGCCAAACAAACCTGCTTTCGATGAACGCCGCCATAGAAGCCGCCCACGCAGGGGAGTCCGGACGCGGTTTTGCCGTTGTCGCCGATGAGATACGCAAACTCGCCGAATCATCCAGCATACAGTCCAAAACCATCAGCACGGTGCTTAAGACAATCAAGGCTTCGATAGACAAAATTACCAGGTCGGCGGAAAACGTACTGAACAGGTTTGACACCATAGACGGCGGTATAAAGACCGTTGCCGAGCAGGAATGCGGTGTGTTAAACGCCATGGAAGAACAAAAGCATGGCAGTGAACAGGTATTGCAAGCCATAAGCCAGGTAAACGACATAACACAGCGGGTCAAAAACGATGCCCAGCAGATGGTAAAACGGCAGCAGACAGCTGCGCAATGAGCGGAGAGTCTGCGGCAAATAACAGGAGGAGTAAATATGAGAAAGGTGAGTTTTTTATTGGCAAGCGGTTTATTTCAAAGGCGTTATGCGAAATTTATTCTTATTGTTTTTTTCACCGTTATGGTATCCGGATGCTCAGGCGGCAGGTCAACAACCATAACAGGACAGGCACGGCAGTCCATTGCCCCCTCACAGGTGTATCTTTTTATATCCCGCCCGCTTCAGTATGAAGTCATTGGGATAGTTGAGACTTCCCGCAGAATTGTGTTTTCAAGGTATGCTGCATGGGACAGGGCCAAAAATGATTTAAAGCGGCAGGCGGCGGAGATAGGGGCAAACGGTGTGCTTGAACTGCACGGAGGAAGCAGAACCGGCGGCGGCCTCTTTTTCCGGACAGTAACTACGCAAATGAAAGCGCTCCATGTAACAAGGTAAAACGGCAGCCGCTGCGCTGGCATCCCTGAGCAAGAGCGTCCCGAATGCGTAATTGTATAAAGTGGGAGTAAAGTTAACGCATGGTGTCAGGCACTGTGCGGCTTTTTTGGGAACCGGTTTTGACCTGAACATCGCCGCAGTCATGGGCCACATCTTTTTCGGCAAGATCAAAGAGTAGCCCTGAGTAATCGCTTACAAAGACTTGATGGCATCAAGCGCTTTCTTCATGATTTTGTCGATGGCCGCGGTCTTTTCAGGCGTGATGGGTAACAGCGGGCTGCGTACGGTTTTCCCCTGATACCCCTGACAGGTACACGCGTATTTTAATCCGGCGATGCTGTAAGTGGCAGTGACTGCGGTGTTTAAGGGCAGCAGGTGCATGTAAATCTCGGCGGCCTTTTTGAGATCGCCTGATTCATAGGCTTCCTGAACTGCGGCGCACTCGTTGGGATTGCAGTTGGCAAGCGCATGGATACCCGCCTTCACGCCAAGGGTCAACGCCGGAAACCAGGAAGACGCCGTTCCAACCATCAGGTTAAAATCATCGGGTACCAGTTTTTTGAAAGTGCCCAGCTGCGTTACATCACCGGTGCTGTCCTTCATGCCAATGATGCCCGGATGTTTGGCCAGTTCCGCCACAGCATCCCCCTTCATGTTGACATGGGTGAACTTGGGGACATTGTACAACAGTATTGGAATATCACAATTATCCGCCACAGTGCTGAAATACTTGATTAACGACTCGCTGGTCATCTGCTCCGCGTAATAAAACGGCGTGAGAACAAGCGCGCTGGAACAGCCCATTTTCCCGGCAAGGTTGGTAAGGCGGATCGTTTCCCGCAGAGAATCGCTGCCGCTGCCCACGATAACAGGACGGCCCGCCGGTGCGGTCTTGACGGCGATTTCGATGAGCTTGAGTTTTTCATCTTCGCTCAGATAAGTTGTTTCGCTGTTGGAACCAAGCACAAGGTATGCGCCAATTTTGTCGCTGTTCCATTTTTGCATGTTGAATTCAAATGCCTTGTAATCAACATCTCCATTTTCAGAAAAGGGGGTAATCATCGGGGGAATGACTCCTTTGAATTGCAAACTCGCCATATACGTTCACTCCTTGGTAATAGTACTGCGGATTTTACCCGCTGCAATTACTCAGCAAAAAGCGTGCCAAGTTTTTAATAAAGTAACAAATATAAACTCCAGAAAGATAAAACGTATATTTTTTTGCCGATTGTGCACCTTTTTTATCAGAGATTTTTTGAAAATTATCTCTCATCTGAATTTTTTTACAAAGCACGCATTGCAAAATACAATTATACTATTGCATTTTGCAATGTCATTGATTTGAAATGGTTTTCAGTTTGCGCCACAATGTTGAAACATCAATACCCAGTAGTTTGGCACAGATCACACGATTGCCATGCGAGCGTTCCAAAGTAGTGATGATATGCCTGTTCTCCATTTCCTTCAATGTCATTATCTGCTCATCTTCTTGCGGCAGCGAAATACCTGAATCTTCATCTTTTGCAAGATCATTAAATGTTTCCATCAGAATCGTATTCCCGTCGGTAAGAATCATGAGTTTTTCCATAAAATTATCAAGCTGCCGTATGTTTCCGGGCCATTGCATTTTTTTCATGCGATCGATAATACCGTCTTCTATGTGATCGATATTCAGTCCAAGCTTCGTTTTTTTTAACCACAGCAGGTTTTGAACAATCAGGGCAATATCATCCGCACGTTCCTGTAACAGAGGAATCCGAAGCTCAAGCACACTCAAACGATAAAATAAATCTTTTCGAAACAGGCCTTTTTTTACCAGCTCTTTTACATTCTTATTGCTTGCCGCCATAATACGGATGTTGACCGTTCGCACTTCATCATCGCCAATACGAATGACTTCCCGTTCCTGCAGCACACGAAGTAAGCGGGCCTGCATATTAAGCGGAATCTCGCTTATCTCGTCAAGAAAAATCGTGCCCATATGCGCCATTTCGAACAAGCCCTGCTTTCCTTTGTGTAAAGCGCCGGTAAAAGCACCCTTCACATAGCCGAACAGTTCACTTTCCAAAAGACTTTCCGGCAATGCCGCACAATTAACCGCGACAAAGGCCTCATTTCTGCGGGAGCTTGCGTTGTGGATGCTCTGTGCAAACAGTTCTTTGCCGGTTCCCGTCTCCCCAAGGATTAACACCGTGCTGTCAGATTTCGCAAACGTTTTTGCTTTGTGTTTTATATGCTCAATACTATCTGATTTTCCAATGATATCCTGAAAGCCCTTTCGCGCTAAATGACCTTTCAGGTGTAACGATTTTTCCATCATCATTGACTGCCCCCTTGCGCCATCGTCGCCTTATGGCTTGGAAAAAAAATGCAAAAAAATAAATAAAAAAGCTTGACAAAATAAAACAAGGCAATATAGCATGTACCAAATACTACATAAAATTAAATTATTGTAGTAAACGTGTCAATATATATTTTGCGGAGGTTCTTCAATGGCAAAGAGAGTTATTGGAATTGCGTTGTCAATGGCAATGCTGGCAATGGCGTCATGCACTCCCCCCGAAGGTCGGACTGTTCAAATCCACTTTGGCGGAAGCTCACCTGGTGCCGTTATGTTTTACATGGTTGGAGCGTTTTCTACCGTTGTTACACCTTTGGTTCCCGGCGTAAATATCACAAATGTGACGACCGGTGCCGCTTTTGATAACGCCATTCAGGTGGCCCGGGGCGAACTTGACCTGGGACTCACGCAGGATATGATCGTGCAACAACTCCTGTCGAACACCGGAGCGTTCGCCGATCCGCAGTGGCACGGAGTGGGTGATGATCTGATGGCAGTAGCCTGGACTCACAGTAACGACTTTTATTTTGTGGCTTTCAGGGATTCAGGAATACAGAGCATTGAAGACCTTAACGGCAGAATAGTATCCACAGGCCCTCCGGGTTCCGGTGTGCAATTCATAGCCAACATGGTTCTTGATGCGTTAAACCTTGATTTGGAACGCCAGCACCTTGCGTTTGCCGATACCGTATTTGCGATGAGGGAAGGCCGCATTGACGCCGTTGCCATGACAGGTTCTCCGGCTGGTGCGATTACGGAGTTGGCCGAAACTGAAGACATTATAATCATTCCGTTTACCTATGAGCAAATTAATCTGCTTGTGGAAGTGAACCCGCTCTTTTTCCCGGACTACCTGCCGCCAATTTATCGGGGAATGGTAGGCCCGACGCTGTTGCCGCACTTCAAGATCATAATGGTAGCCCACCGCAGCGTCCCTGATCAGATCATATACGACATTCTCAATGCGGCGTTTCAGCCGAGTTCGCTGGAAGCAATGACCCTTATGCACCCCAACTGGGCGAATTTCGTCGGTGACATTCAAAGTGCGCGCGACAATAATATTCCGGTTCATCCCGGCGCGTTACGGTTCTTCCAGGAAAATCCCTGGGCTCCAAGACAATCCTGAACCCAAAGAGAAGGCTATGGCAACAAGAAAACTGGAAGGCCCGCATAAAGTATTGTTCTCAATTGTGGCGGTTATGTTCAGCGGTCTTTTTATGCTCCATTCCGGCTTCCGCATCATGCCAATGGAAGTTATGCGTCCATTTTATCTTGCGGCTTGCAGCGTTCTGGCGTTTATGCTTTACCCCATCACAAAAAAAGGAGCCGGTGCAAAAGCTGTCCCATGGTACGATTATGTGCTGATTGCACTGATAATCGCCACCATGGGATATTGGAGTTTCAGTTATCTGGATTATGCGGTGGCCCGTTTTGGGCAAAGCAACATGACGGATTTTTACTTTGGCCTGATTGCGATCATTTTGCTGTTTGAGAGTGCCCGCAGGACTTTGGGCATGGTTATACCGGCAATAGCTTTCGTTTTCGCGTTTCAGCTTTATATCGGGCCGTGGCTGCCGGGGATACTTGCTCACAGGGGATTTTCGCTGTTCCGGATCGTTGATTACATGTACCGCACCGATCAGGCCATTTTTGGAACCATTACGCACACATTCGCCACCTTTGTAGTTCCGTTTATAATTATGGGAGCGTTCATGGAGGTCAGCGGTGCAACTAACTTCTTTATCAAGTTGTCGATGTCGCTGACCAGAGGATGGGCCGGCGGGCCGGCCAAGGTTGCGGTTATCGGTACTGCCATTACCGGATCCGTTCAAGGAAGCTCTGTGTCAAATGTGATGACCACAGGCGTATTCACCATTCCAATGATGAAGCGGGTTGGTTTTAAGGCGGAACACGCCGGGGCTATTGAAGCGGCCGCTTCCAGCGGCGGGATGATACTCCCGCCTGTTATGGGTGCGGGCGCTTTTCTGATGGCCAGCATGACTGAAACGCCTTATATACGAATCGTGATGATGAGCATTATCCCGGCATTTCTTTATTTTTATTGGTGCATCATTTCCGTACATTCCTATGCCAAGATGAACAATATCAAAAACATACCGGATAATGAAATACCAGACTGGAAAGAGACACTCAAGGAAGGCTGGTTTTTCATTGTACCTATAGCGCTGATATTTATACTCTTGGTCTGGGGCTGGTCTCCGGATCGTGTGGCATTGGCTGCAACCATTTCGTGCGTAGTGCTCAGCCAGTTCACCAAAGACCACAAGATGCGTCCAAAAAATATCCTGATGGCGATGGAGACCGCAGGCAAAAATAATGTTTCCGTTGGCGCTATGATAGGTGCGTTGGGAATTATAATGGGCGGAATCATGCTTGGCGGTCTTGCACAAAAGTTTGGCATTATGGTCGTTATGATGTCAGGCGGAATTATCTTCCTTGCAATTGTGCTTGTAGGTTTTGTTGCCATTGTCATAGGCCTTGGCTCTCCGCAGACTGCCGCCTATATTGTCATGGCGTTGATCGTTGTACCCGGCCTTGTCGTGCTGGGTGTGGACTTGGTGACGGCGCATTTGATAGCGTTCTGGTTTTCAGGCCTGGCAAGTGTGACACCTCCTGTTGCGGTGGCGTGTCTGGCCGCTTCGTCAATATCAGGTGCAAGCCCGATGAAAACTGCGTTCGCGGCTGTCAAATATTCTGCGATGCTGATAATCCTCCCCTTTGCGTTTCACTATTTTCCGTCGCTGTTGTTGATAGGCGGATTTACGCCATCGACCGTCTACATTACCGTGGCGCTGATGATTTCCATCCTGATGTTGGCGTGCAGCATTATGGGTTTTTTCATCCGTCCCTTGAGCCTTCAACTCAGACTGGTGCTTGCGTTTGGAGGCCTGTTGTTCTTCGTCCCTGTTGATTACCTTTATTCAATGGGACTTGCATTTTGGGTTTCTGGATTATTTGTGTTACGGATCACCGACTTGATAGGCATTGCACTTTTAATAGCAGTTACCGTTATCCAGAAACGAGGTTTCACCCCCTTGGCCCCGGCTGAGGCTTCACACTAATTAAGGAGTAAAACAGTATGAAAAATCCAGGGATGAAAATTTGCTGTGATATAAACCGTCCCAATAAAGAACTGGTTGCCAGCTTTTCTGACGTCAAGACCGCACTCATTTCCGATGCCAGTAACCGGATGTTTGCTATGGATGCCAGAATCAGCGCCAGAGGAAAAACCAAAAGGCTTTTGGGTACTGCCGTTACCGTACGCGGCGCGGTTGCTGATAATATGGCGATTCATAAAGCAATGCTGCTTGCACAACCTGGCGACATTATTGTAATTGATGTAAGCGGAGACATGAATTACAGCGTTGTTGGCAGCCTTATGTATACCTGTGCAATAGCCAGAGGCATTGCGGGCTTTGTCGTTGACGGCTGTGTGCGTTACATTAGAGATTTAATGGAAAAAGATTTTCCGGTATACGCTGCGGGTGTCACGCCCAGAGGCCACTATCAGGGCGGGCCGGGTGAGGTTAATGTTCCGGTGAACTGCGGCGGTGTGGTGGTGCACCCCGGTGACATTATTGTAGGGGATGAAGACGGAGTGGTGGTAGTACGCCCTGCTGATGCACAGACCATATTGGAAAAAGTAAAACAGATTATTGCAAACGAAGCTGAAATGGTCGAACTCATCAAAAATGGAAGATGGGAAGAAAGCCGTATTGTCCGCAATGTCGAGGCAAATATCGAAAAGATGGGTTTTGAGATTGTGAAAGGATAAACAAGATACCACAGTAAGGAGGAATTACATGACTAAGATTGATGTATTGTATAACGGTTTTCCGGGGAAGGCCAGTAATACTTTTTTGGGATGGAGTTCAATTATTCTTTTGCGCTCCGAAAAGAGAAACTGCCTTGTGGATACCGGAGCGCATGGTGCGCGCTTATGGCTGCTTCAGGCACTGAAGGATAGGGGATTGAGCTGTGCCGACATTGACTCTGTTTTTTTGACCCATCTTCATTTCGATCATATAGCGAACGCCAGCCTCTTTCCTCATGCCGAATTTTACTGTACACGAATCGAATGGGAATATGCAAACATAGCGACTGATGAACCCATCCAAGAAGGAGTCTTGCCTTTACTGCGCTCGTTCAAGAAAGTATTTCTTGAAAAAGATGGAATGGAAATCATGCCCGGCGCAAGCTTCCTGTTAACCCCCGGACACACGCCCGGCAGCGCCTCCCTGTTGATCGATGATCCGGCAGGCAAGACTGCGATTGTAGGGGACGCCATCAAAAACCGTGTTGAATTGGCCACCGGACATGTTGCCCAGGCAACAGACCCGGAAGTCAGCCGCCGGAGCATCGAAATGATCAAAGCACTTGCAGTCCGCGTTCTGCCCGGACACGACTGCGCTCTCCAGGTTAAAGGTGATTCCGTCATACCGGAGGGAGAGAATGAGATCACCATTACCTTCCCCGACGGAATCACTATCGGAGGCAAGGGAAGCATCGAGTTGCGGCTGGATCGTTAGGCGGAAAGCTGTTTGCGGGTGAAAGATTTTTACATTGGACATTGAAAGAATCAAAGCCCTGGTCAATGATTAAGCCCAGGAGATTTTGGGCGTCGATCCAGGGACGCTAGTGTTCGGTATAGTTCAGCGGATTGAGATTTTCGTGTTTTTGCAGGCGCGCTGAAAGTTCGGCGAAATCAATCTTGCGCGTAACATCTGCCAGAATAAGCTCGGCAAGGAAAACGGACGTGATGCGGGAATTGGAGAAGGTTACATTGTCAACACCTACCGTGAACAGTATGTCCGCAGACTTTGCAGGAGGCGCGGTGGCTTTGTTTGTGATAACGATCTTTTTTGCCCCTGACTTATTGATGAATGAGGTGATCTTTCGTACCGAATCGGAATACCGCGGAAGACTGATGATAATCGCACAGTCTTTGTTGTTAATTTCCAGAAGCGGCTCAAAGTAACTTGCGTCCGCATGCGACACGGGGAACACGTTGGGAAGGGCTTGCGAGAGTAAGTTCGCGTATAAAAAGGCCAAATCTTGTCCTCCCCTTGTTCCAACGATGAATTTGCGGCGGCTTGAAATAAGGCACTTTGAGATTTTCTCGACTTTTTTCATGTCGTTGTACTTAAACGTATCTTCAAAGTTGCGGGTCATGACCTCCATCATGGACTGCACAAGGTTATCGTCTGCCAGATAGGGAACAATGCGGTTGATACGTTCAAACGGGGGCAGTTGGCTGTCACCGGTGCTGTGCTCAAGGTGATCGCTTAAAGACGTCTGCATTCTCTTTTGCAAGTCCGCAAAGCCTGAATAACCCAACGATTGGGCAAACCGTATGATGGAAGCATCACTGACACCCATCTCCCGGGAAATTTCATCCGTAGTCATAAAGCAGATACGGGAAACATTTTCCAGAACAAAATCGGCAATTTGTTTACTTGTTTTTGTAAGTCGCGCTTTTCTGATTTCATCTTCAAGTACCAGCATCATATTTTTATTTTTTCCTTACCACGCTATTATGCACCATACTATTATGCAATTTCTCTTTGCGTTCTGCAAGGCCATAATGAAACTAAAGGGCATGAAAAGGGGAAAATTTGGCACACTTGGTGGAACGGGGCAAATTTAGGATTGCACAGCTTATATTCAGCGTCCTTGACCTCCGCCCCCTGTTGCCTTAGTATTTTAATCATCCCATACGATAAGGAGTATTTAATGATCAGCTATACCGAATTGGGCCTTGTAAATACCGTTGACCTGTTTAAAAAAGCGGTGAAGGGCGGTTTCGCCGTACCGGGCTACAATTTCAACAACCTGGAGCAGCTCCAGGCCATTATCCAGGCGTGCGTGGAAACAAAGTCGCCGGTTATTTTGCAGGTGTCCGGGGGCGCGCGGAAATACGCGAACCAGAACCTTCTGCGCAATATGGCAAAGGGCGCGGGCGAGTACGCACGCGAACTGGGCTGTGACATTCCCATTGTCCTTCACCTGGATCACGGGGATACGTTTGAACTGTGCAAGGACTGCATTGAGTCCGGTTTTTCCTCGGTCATGATTGACGGTTCCCACCACTCTTTTGAAGAAAACGTGGCCCTGACCAGGAAGGTCGTTGAGTTCGCCCATTCCCGCAAGGACTATGTTTCGGTGGAAGGCGAGCTGGGGGTTCTGGCGGGCGTTGAGGATGATGTGTCTTCAGAGCATTCCCACTACACCCAGCCGGAAGAGGTTGAGGAGTTTGTAAAAAAAACCGGCGTGGACAGCCTTGCGATTTCCATCGGAACAAGCCACGGGCGCGCCAAGTTCAAGCCGGAACAGTGTACGCGCGATGCAAACGGCGTCCTTGTTCCCCCTCCCCTGCGCTTTGATATTCTGGAAGAAATCGAAAAGAAGATTCCCGGCTTTCCCATTGTGCTTCATGGCGCGTCTTCGGTGCCCATGGAATATGTGCACATGATCGAGAAGTACGGCGGCAGCCTTACCGACTCGGTGGGCATCCCCGAAGACCAGCTCCGAAGGGCCGCAAAAAGCGCGGTGTGCAAGATCAACATTGACTCAGACGGCCGCCTTGCCATGACCGCCCTGGTGCGCAAAGTCCTGTTTGAAACCCCGGATGAGTTTGACCCCAGAAAGATTCTGGGCCCGGCGCGGGATGAACTTAAGAAAGTGTATACCCACAAGAACCTGAATGTTCTTGGGTCGGCAAACCAGGCGTAGTTTGGAACCTAGCCCCCGTTCTCTGCCCTGATGAAAGACATCACCACGGACACGAGCATGGGGGCGACGGCGGCGGCAAGGAAAACAACGCCCATGGTGGTTTCCTGGGAAAAAAATGCCCAGTAGGATGTTGAGGCGGCAAAAGGTATAAAAAGAATGGCAAGGCCGGAAAGGACAATCACAAACGGGCGGCTGTTGGTCTGAATCAGGTTAATAAAGAAAGATATCCCCGCGGCAATTGCAGTCCAGAGAATCGGAACCAGCACCAGAAGGATGGGATCGTGCTGAATGGCGCTCCATGTAAGGGATCTGACGGCGGCTCCGGGCATTATCCACAGCAGGGCAAAACCCGCGAAATCTATATTTCCGGCGATGAACTTGAACAGGTAAAGAAGCAGATAGACTAACAGCGGCACCAGAACCGGCAGGGCGACAATGTCCACAAAGCCGCTGGCCCAGCGGGAAAGGCCAAAGCCCCCCGGGTCAATGAGGGGGCCGTTTAAAAACTGAAGGAGCGCGACAATGCTTCCCGCGATAAGCGCCCAGGCCCAGCCGGAGGTGCTGCTCCCTGTTATGCTGCGCCAAAAGAAGTAAAATGCCGGAACCCACAGGAGGCAGAAAAGAGTCATGGCTTTAGCATACCAATCTGTTCGCCAGATGTCTATGCGCCAATGTGAAAGATATTAACCACTACTAGACAAAATTTATACTTTTTGCTTATAATCAGAAACTAAAGAATCACGTTTCTGCCGCAAGCCCCGTTGCGGAAAAACAAAAATTCTGGGAGCCATGAGGAGGTCAGTTGTCGGATAAGGATTTGCGGATTAATGAACAGATTCGGGTGCGGGAAGTCCGCCTCATTCGTGATGAGGGGGAGCAGCAGCAGGGTATAATCCCCACTGTGGAAGCCCTTGAAATTGCCAGGGAACAGGGTCTTGATTTGGTGGAAGTCGCCCCCAACGCGGCACCGCCGGTTGTCAAGATTATGAACTACGGCAAGTTCAAATTCGAAAATGAAAAGAAGGTACGGGATTCAAAGAAAAAGCAGAAACTGCTTAAACTAAAAGAAATCCGTATGCAGCCCAAGATCGATGATCATGATTTGGATTTCAAATCCAAACATATAAAGACATTCCTGGGCGAAGGCAACAAAGTCAAAGTAACGATCCGTTTCAGGGGCCGGGAAATGGCCCATACGGAACTTGGTTTAGATGTCTTGAAAGAAGTTTTAGCAAAGATTGAAGGCGAATACGTTATGGATAAAGCGCCGTCTATGGAAGGCCGCTTTATGTCCATGGTGTTAAGCCCGAAGTCCAAAAAGTAATTATAGAGGGTGGCAACATGCCTAAGATGAAGACAAAAAAAAGCGCGGCAAAGCGCTATTCTTTTACCGGTACTGGCAAGGTTAAGTACAAAAAACAAAACCTTCGCCATATTCTCACCAAAAAGTCCAAAAAACGGAAGAGGAATCTCCGCCACAGCGGTATCCTTTCCAGTGACAACACCGCCGTTATCAAAAAGCGGCTTTTACCCTACGGGTAGGACAAGGAGCGAACTATGTCAAGAGCGATAGACGGTTCCAAACGCAAGAACCACCGCAAAAAGATACTCAAACTGGCAAAAGGCTACTGGGGCCGCAGGGGTACAAACTTCAAAACCGCCAAGGACGCCGTCACCAAGGGCCTTTCCTACGCCTACCGGGACAGGAAAGACCGCAAGGGCGATTTCCGCCGCCTGTGGATTATCCGCATCAACGCGGCATGCAGGACGGAAGGGGTTTCGTATTCCCGGCTTATAGCGGGCCTTAACAAGGCGGAAATTACCATCAACCGGAAAGCCCTGGCCTACCTGGCGACAGAAGACACGGCGGCTTTCAAGGCGATAGTAGCCCAGGCCAAAGCCGCGCTGGGGGTATAAATGGTAAGCCTGGAACAGGTCAAACTGCTGGAATCCAAAGTTACCAGGGCGATAGATTACGTCAAAACGGTAACCGAAGAAAACTCATCCCTGAAAGGAAAGCTCGATTCGTATCAAAAGCGCATTGAAGAGCTTGAAATCCTGATCCAGCAGTTCAAGGAAGATCAGGGCCGTATAGAAGACGGGATACTTTCCGCCCTGGACAGGCTTAACCAATTTGAAGACGCTCTGGAAAAAACCCTTGCCGCCGATCCGGCTGTATCAACAATACGTGATCCTTCTCCGACGGAAAAACCGGCGGAGAAAAAAGAGGGGTTGCCAAAGAAGGAAAAGGAGGTTTCCGGTTCAACGCTGGAGCGGGAACCTCACCCCGGATCAGATCTGAGCGGGGACGCCAAGTCAAGCGAAGAGCTGGACATCTTTTAAGAGCTAAGTCGTACCCCTTGCGGGTGCGCGCGGATTGAACAACCATGGCAAAAAGCGATCTGCGTATCGACATTCTGGGAACATCCATCACCATATCCACCGATGAAGATGCGGGGTATCTGCAGACGCTTTTGTCAAAATACCGGGGCGCTGTTGAAAATATACAGCGTGTTTCCGGGCTCAAAGACCCTTTGAAAATAGCCGTACTCACGGGCTTTTTGCTCTGTGATGATCTTCAGAAAGCCGGAACAACAGCCCCCCCCGACAGCAGGGAATCCGGTGAGCTTGAGCAGTTGACGCTCGGCATGATTTCCCGCCTGGAAGAAGCCCTGGAGGTCTCCCCTCCCCTCCCCTCCCCCCCTCAGGGGAAAGCCGCGGAGGAAAACGCAGAACCCCAGGTGCCAAAAGCCCCCGTTTCTCCACCGCGCGCTGAAAGCCAACGCGCCGATGCGCCGCCGCCCGGCCCCTTCCACGCAGAAAAAAGGCTTTTTAAGCTTCAAAACACGGTAAAACACTTTACCTGGGGTTCCCCCAAATGGATCCCTGAGCTTTTGGGGCAGAAAAACATAAGCCGTGTTCCCTGGGCGGAACTGTGGATGGGAGTACACCCCGCGGGGCCTTCCCGTGTTATCCAGGAGGATGGAAAGGGGCCCCTTCTTTCGGAATTGATTGACAGCGATCCTGAAAGCTTTTTGGGGAAGGAAACAGCGGAAACTTTCGGGAAACTGCCCTTTTTGCTCAAGGTGGAGGCGGCTGCAAAACCCCTTTCCATCCAGGCCCATCCCAACAAGCAGCAGGCAGAGGAAGGCTTTCTCCGGGAAAACCGGGAAGGGATTCCCCTGGATGCGCCCAACCGCAATTACCGGGACGCCAACCACAAGCCGGAGATTCTCTGCGCCCTAAGCTCTTTTGCAGCCCTTTGCGGATTCAGGGATGCAAAAAAAATAATAGAGTTTTTGGATATCCTGTACTCAATCAGCGAAGATGAACTGAAAAACGACCTTGAATGTCTTCTTTTCGCACTGGAGCAGGGAATCCCCGTCGAAGCTGCAGTCCTGGGGACAAACGGAGAGACTCCTGACCCTTCGGCAGAGGAAAATCCCCTGCGGGCTTTTCTCAGCGGGCTTTTCAGGCTGGACGCGGAAACATTCAAAGACCTGGGGCATCTTATAAAAAACGAACTGCTCCAGCTTGAAAGGGATTTTCCCCAGTATAAAGACGAATGGTATCTTTGTTCATATCTTTCCGGTATTTACCCCGGTGATCCCGGAATCCTCGCTCCGCTGTACCTTAACATAATCGAGCTTGAGCCAGGCCAGGCCATATACCTTCCCGCGGGGATACTCCACGCCTACGTTCACGGCATGGGAATAGAACTTATGGCTGATTCGGACAATGTACTGCGGGGCGGCCTTACACCCAAGCATGTGGATCTGAATGAACTTTTAAGCGTTCTTGACTTTTCCGAATACAAGCCGGAGCTGTTAAACATCCCCGAACCATCCCCCGCGTACTTTACCTATCCCGCACCTGTCAGGGACTTTGCCCTCTCGTCCATGCACAGCTCCGGCGGCGAAATCGCTTTCCGGGAAAAGGAAGCGGCCATTGTGATACTGACCAAAGGAAGCGCGGCAGTACACGAAAAAGAAAGCGGCCAGGAATTGACACTTAACACCGGGGAATCTGTTTTTATCCCCGCCGGGGAAAAAGCGGGCCTGGTTTTTTCCGGTACGTTTACCGCCTATGTCGCGGCAGCCGCCCCCCATGCAGATACTGGTAGACGCTGACTCTTTCCCCAGGCAGGCGCGGGGAATGGTTTCCCGCTTTTCCTCAAGGCTTGGAATAAAAACCGTTTTTGCCGCCAACCGCCCCATCCCCGGAACCAATACCGGCACGGCCGTCATGGAACTGTGCCCCTCAGGCGAAGGAGCTGCGGACAACCGCATTGTCGAACTTGCCCGCCCCGGTGATCTGGTGCTGACCCGTGATCTGCCCCTGGCCGAACGGCTTGTGGACTTAAGCGTAACCGTGCTGGATGACCGCGGCAGGGTGTTCACAAAAGAGAACATACGGGAACGCCGCTCCCTCAGGGACTTTGTGGTGGGCCTTGCCGAAAACGGCCTGGAAACAGAACGGATGGCTTCTTACGGCAAAAAGGAACTTAACACGCTGGCAAACAGCCTGGACAGGGAACTGACACGGCTTTTAAAACAATAAGATAATTGGAAATTTTTAACCACGAACCTCACTAACACGCACCTGCGGTGCTGCCACTCCTGCTG
>Ga0209755_10004130_pt1 | contig 17446 bp, 19 predicted proteins | sample TergutCo191P1_FD_187301 | JGI IMG/M metagenome (GOLD analysis project Ga0209755, IMG submission 187301) | Cornitermes sp. P1 segment gut microbial communities from Petit-Saut dam, French Guiana - Co191P1 (SPAdes) (version 2) | ecosystem: Host-associated > Arthropoda: Insects > Digestive system...
TGGTCTGACTGGCTATGTTTTCAATCACTGCGTTTATTTCCAAAAGCCCTTCGGACTGCTTGGTAATGTCCTGAAATTCCGACGATATGGTTTCGAGGTCCTTGCGGTTTATTTTTGACGCTTCCTCAAGGGCATTCATATTGCCGGCGTTCTTTTCGAGATTAGTTGTAACCATACTGATATTCGCGAACATTTGTTCCATCGCGGAAGAAGACTGCGACACGCTTTCTGATTGCCTGGAGATATTCTCGCCCAGTTTTTCGACAAGCTTGATTATGTTCGCCATTGATTGGTCAACTTTTTGCACCTGAATGGTTTGGGTTTCGGCTTTTTCCAGAATGCTTTGGGAAGCTTCGGATATCTCGGACACGGAACCGGCGGTGGAGAGCATGTGGATCGAAAGATCTTCTCCGGTACCGGAGAGATCCTTGGCTCTGCCTATGATTATCGTTACCAGCTCTCTTATCCGTCCAAATGTTTTATTCAGGATTCCCGCCAGGTTTCCGACTTCATCAGAGCTGTTAACTTCGAAGCGCCGGGTCATGTCCCAGCTTTCGGCAATTTCACCAAGGAGCTTCACATTGGTGTTTAGCGGTTTAACCATGCGGAATATAAATACATTGATAATAATGAAAACAACAAGTACTGCAATTATTATAAGAATGAACAGGTACGCCATACTGCTGTTCAGGATCATGGTGGTTTTCATGGGCTGGAGCGCAACAATGTACCAGTTGAGGCTGGGGATAAAACTTACGACGTATTCAATATTATCCATCCTCAATGTGCTGAGGTCGCTGCTGTCAGAGAGTTCCTTCGCCGCTTTGCTTAATTCGTCTCCAATGCCGCCAAAGTAGTTTGTCAGGTTTGATTTACTTGCCACAACGTTCCAGTCCGAAGCGCCGGTTATAACGTTGTTTTTGTCAAAAAGATAAAACGGCATTTCTTCGGCGGCGTCCGCGTACAGGGCGCTTATAAAACCGGTGAGGTCGATACCGGTTCCAACAACGCCGATGGCCCGGTTCTGTCCTGCTGCTACTTCGCCCGTTGGGAGTTCCATGACAGGCGCGTTGATCCATAACATGGTTTTTTTTGTTTCGATGTTGGTGTCTACATCAAAGAAGTAAGGCGCGGGATTGCGGATTATTGACGTATACCATGTCGAACTGGGATCAGCGGGGTTAAGTGTGTGTACATATTCATCGCCGAAATAATACCTGCGATCAGTGTCGTTTATCCAGAAAACGTTGTTTCCGGTAAAAGCGCGCCGGTATCCGGCGATTTCCTTGAAGGCAAGAGTTTCCAGTCCTCCATCTGTGACATTCAGGAAATATTCCCTGATAATCGGCGAATCCGCCATTTTCATCGCGATGGCGATTTCCTTGGCAGTTGAGCTTTCCAGTTGGGATGCTTTGGCCTCAATCAACATGGACAGTTTCTGGGAGATGTCCCTCGCTACAATCTGCTTCATATTTAGGAAGAAAAATATTCCGCCCCCCGCCAGTATGACAAAAAACAGAATAACGGAAAAAAACAGAAACCTGAACTTAATTGATGATTTAGCTGATACTATGTCTGCCAGTTTTTCTTTGATTTTCGGCTTTTCTTTGCCTGCCGGTTTTTCTTCTGCCGCTTTTATTGTCACTTCTCTCCCTCTGGAATTGGAGGGGGGGCTTTTTCGCATTTTACACTCCTTGAGCCAGTTTCAAAAGGGAACCATACATGTGCCTTATTTTAGTCTGTATGGTTCTTATTGTAAACTAGAGAATATTGACACCGCTGTTTCCATAACCCAAACTGATCGCAAGCATGACAGCGCCATCAAGGGCTGTACCTTTGGGTGAAGAAACCTCAAGGCGGGGAAAATCCCGGGCAAGGGCCTCTTTTAACTTTCCGGTCAGGATTTCGTCGTGTTCCATGACGCCGCCGGCCAGTACAAGCTTCTTCTGCTCTATCCAGGGAGATTGGCTGATCACGCTTTTTACAAGCATGGCCAGCTCTTCCGCCCCGGTACGGAGTATATCCAGGGCGAGGGGATCTCCTTCGCGGCCGGCAGCGGTGACTACAGGGGCCAGAGCCCCGATTTTCGCCTTGTCCGCGTCGTGATGCACGTACTTGATGAGTTCTCCGCTTTCACCAAGCCCGGCGGCCTTCAGAATGGCGGGAAGCATTCCTGTGGGCAAATCACGGTCTTCCAGGCTGCGCAAAGTCCGGGCTATGGCGGTTCTTCCCGTCCAGGAGGCGGAACCCTCATCGCCCAGCATGTAACCGTGACCTCCGGAACGCACCAGAGCGCCGTCTTTGGATCTTCCCAGGGCAATGGAGCCGGTTCCCGCTATGAGGCAGTAACCTTCAAGGTCTTCGAGGCCTCCGCAAAGCAATGTTTCGCCGTCGCTGCAAAGCTTCACCGGGAAGTCCCTGCCCAGCAGGGTATCCATAAACCCTCGGTAGATTTTTTGCTCAACCTCGCGCCCCAGCCCGGCGCAGCCCAGGCAGCCAGCGCCAAGCTCCCGCTTTTCGATACCTGCGCTTTTAAAGACCGAGTCCAGCAGCACGGAAAGGTTTTCAAGGACTTCTTCTTTCGCTGCGGAGTAAATATTCGTGCTTCCCGCCTGAGAACGGGCCAGAACCTTTCCTTCACGATCTGTCAGCGCTATCCTGGAATGGGTACCCCCGCCGTCGATACCGAAAAAGTATAATTGTGACATGAGCCCTCCATTTACAACCTATCACTTTTCCCCGCTTTGTAAAATGCGGGTAAAATGGGGATGGCATGCGGTACGTTGACTCAGTTTTCGCATTGTGTATCATATAAAAAAGTCTGATATAGGCTTTGGAGGCGCTTAAACATGTTATCTGAGAAAATGGACAGGTCTCAGGTTGTTATCGCAAGCAGGGACGTACTGGATAAAAAGGACGCGGAATACTGGAGCCGCGCGCCGATTGAAGAGAAGTTGCAAACAATAACGTTTTTAAGGGAATGTTTCTATGGCGAAGAGGCAACTACCGGACGAGTTCAAAGAGTTCATAAAGTGCTTAAACTTAAATAATGTCCGCTACCTGCTTGTAGGCGGTTGGGCTGTCGGAATATATGGTAACCCGCGGGCAACAAAGGACATTGATTTTTTGGTTTCTGTTAACGACGAAAACCTGGAAAAATTACAAAAGGCGCTGCTTGCCTTCGGTTCGCCGCCTGTTAACATAGAGCATTTCAGGGTAAAAGGTAATGTTATAAGAATTGGATGCTCCCCGGTGCAAATAGACATCATAAACGAGGCCGACGGCATCAACATCGATGACTGTTACCCGCGAAAAGAGGTAATCAGTGTTGAGGGTATCGATGTCTTTATTATTTCCAGGGATGATTTAATTAAAAACAAGATGGCGAGCGGAAGAAGTATGGATATCGCCGATGCGGAAAAGCTTAGATAATCGTTATGGAGGCTTTATCCGCATCGCTAGACGGCAAAATTAATTCCTTGACAGCGGTATACTATGGGATGTACTGTTTGCTTAATGCAACGGTAATAATCTGATGATAAAAGAAGAAAAAGTCTTTTTTAGTCCTGTTCCTCTCTGGGAAGACCCGTCGTCTGTTCTGAAAAGCGGAAAACTTGGTCTTTTATGCAATCAGACTGCCTGGCACCCGGAAACCGGGGAGTATATTTTCGAGACTCTTTACCGCCGGGGCGTTTTGAAGAGGGTTTTTACCCCGGAACACGGTCTTTTTGGGGAACTTCAGGATCAGGTAAAGCTGGAAGGAAAGGAACTTTACGGGGACTTGGCCTTTAATGGCTGTGAATTTGTTTCCCTTTACGGGTCGGATGAATCTTCCCTGAGCGCGGAAGCGGAGAAGCTCTCCGATCTGGATGCTTTGGTAGTAGATCTGCAAGATGTAGGCGTCAGGTACTATACCTATCTTTCAACCCTGCGGAATTTGTTCATTACTTTGAAAAATGGAAATATTCCGCTTCCGATATGGGTTATAGACCGGGAAAATCCCGCCGGGCCTTCGGTGGAAGGAACCCCGCTTGAAAAGGGTTTCGCGTCCTTTGTAGGAATCGAAGGAATTCCCCACCGTTACGGTCTTACTATAGGAGAGATGGCCGGTTACTTTCATGCTGAACTGGAAGCGGATTTCCCCCTCCATATTGCGGCTTTCAATGCCGGGCAGAAAACCGGCGTTGGGCAGCGATTATTCCCATGGGCCGTTCCGCCTTCGCCGAACATTCCCGGTTTTTTTACCTGTGATTTCTATTCCGGTCAGTGCCTCTGGGAAGGAACCAACGTTAGCGAGGGCAGGGGGACAACGAGGCCTTTTGAAGTTTTCGGCGCGCCCTGGATGGAAAGCCTTTTGACGTATAACAAAAAGGCCGGCTACGATAGCTGGAATGAAAGCGGCCATCCGCTTTTTGTTAAATCAAATCTTAATCGATCAACTCTTAATCAAGGCGCGGCCCTGCGCTGGCACCGTTTTATTCCGACCTTCCACAAGTACAAGGATGAGTGTTGCTTCGGGTTTCAGCTCATTCGGAGGGAAGCTTTCGCGTATCACGCTCTTCTGCATGCCCTGCGTCTTATCCGATTTGTGAAAGATAATTGCGAGGGTTTTTCTTTCAGGCCCGGAAAATACGAGAAGGGGAACGAAAAAACCGCCATAGAACTTTTGGCGGGAGATGTGACAATTTTATCTTACCTCAGGGGAGAAGGCCCAAAGGAAAAAGACCTTTTGGAATTATTCAAAAAAGAGGAAGAAAAATGGATCGCGAAGGCAAGCGGATTCCGGTTCTATGAAGAACCTTTGAAATCCGCCGCGTCGCAAATATCCCCTGCTTGACTTTGGTTTAGCAAGCCGCGCCTTGTAAAGGCGGTTTAAAAACGGTAAAATTTTTACCCTGGAGTAAAAATTATATTTTAGGAGGAAGCTATGAAGCTAAAGAGAATCGTGGTTTTGTTCCTGTGCATGATTTGTGCGGGATCTTTTGTGTTTGCCGCCGGCGGCGGACAACAAAGCAGCGGCTCCGGAGGAGCGACGACGCTGAATTTCTGGTCCTGGCGCACCGAAGATGTGGATGCCTATGAAAAACTCTTCAGGGTTTTTGAGAACAGGAATCCGGGACTCAGGGTGATTCACACGCCTTACAGGAACACCGATTACAATACCATTCTGCAGTCGGCTCTGGCAGGCGGTTCGGGACCTGATGTTTTCATGGCCCGTTCCTACGGCGGCATGGAAGCGTTGGCGCAATCCGGCTATATGACAGTTCTGGATGATCTGATGCCGGAACTGCGGAATTTCAACGACGCAAACAGGCGCGGCGCAATGTCGATTGAGGACGGGAAAATCTACGGAGTTCCCATGGCGAGCCAGACCTGCGTTATCTTCTACAACGCCGATATTTACAGACGGCTTAACCTTTCGATCCCCGTAACCTGGGATCAATTTATCGCGAATATGACAGCGATTAAGAATGCGGGAATAATCCCCATCGGTAACGGCGGACTGGACGGCTGGGTCTTTGAGACCATGGTCGGAAATCTTGCGCCTAATTTCTACGGCGCCAATACTTTTTTTGAAGGCGTAAGGAACGGGACAAAAACCTTTGAGGATCCCGCTTTTGTCACCGCCATTCAAAGAATAAAGGATCTTGAGCCTTATATGCCGCCCATGCTGATGGGAGTCGGATACGAGGACGGAAGAGCTTTGTTCATCAACGAACGGGCCGCTCATTTCATCGGCGGTTCTTACGACGCCGGATTCTTCACCGCGCAGAATCCTGCGCTGCGCTACGACATTTTCCAGTCACCGGTAGCAAGAGCAGGCGATCCCGCTTACGCGGCAGTTTATGCTGACGGAAGCTATGCCATGAACACGGCGACGCCTCACAGGAATCAGGGTTTGACTCTTCTCCGCTTCTTTGCCGGAAGGGATACGGGCGAGATGCATGTCAGGGATCTCAAATGGGTCACCGCGGTTCCGGGAGTAGACGCTTCTTCGGATCCCTTTATTTCAAAAATCCTGGACTTCCAGAAGAACAATACCCCCCATATCATGGTAGTCGGTTTCCGCTACGGCCAGCCCACCGGCTCCGTGGAATTGCAGGCGGCCATGCAGGGAATGTTCGGCGGACAGCTTACACCCGCTCAGGTTGCCAGACAAGTTCAGAATGGTATTGCGACCTGGCATAAACCGTTCCAGAGATAATGAAGGGAGAGGGGCATAATGGCGAACTCTAAACGAGCCCAGCGGGCGATGTTTAAAGAGAACAAGGAACTACGCAAAGGTTTATGGATTTTCTTCTTTGTTTTTCCCGCCCTGGCGGTAGTTTTCGTGTTTATCCTTATGCCCCTTTTTCTTTCCCTATTCAACAGTTTTTATAGCTGGAAACAATTGATCAGGGCTGATTTTATCGGCCTTGATAATTTTAAAACGCTGTTCACTACCTTGCCGTACAAGGCCAGGTTTTCCAATGCCGTCGGGAACAACGTTAAATGGTTCCTGACAACGATGATCGTTCAAAACTCCCTGGGACTGTTTTTCGGTTATATGCTTTCCCGGCGCATTCCCGGTCATGAGTTTTTCAAGCGGGTGTTTTTTATTCCAGTGCTTTTTTCCATTGTGGCGGTGAGTTTTCTCTGGGGGCTTTACCTTAAACCCAACGGACTGCTCAATGAATTTTTGAAATTAATTAATCTCGATAACCTTGTCCACGCCTGGCTTGGAGACGCGAGAATCGCGACCTATTCCATCATATCGGTGAATATCTGGCGCTGGGTGGGTTTCCCTTCTCTGGTATTCCTCGCGGCGGTGGACGGAGTTCCTGCCGACTGCATCGAAGCCGCTTACCTGGAAGGAATCGGTGAATGGAAGATGTTCTGGCGTATTATCTTTCCGCTGATTCTCCCATCTGTTACAGTCATAGCGGTGCTTACGATCATCGGGAGCCTGAATGTGTTTGAGCAGGTTTTTACAATGACGGGCCCGGAAGGACAGCCAAATTTTTCCACCGATACGGTGGGCAATATGTTTTACCGCACAGCTTTCGGCGGAGTGGATTCGGGTAATCCCGCCATCGGCATTGGAAGCGCAATCGGAGTCATCATATATCTCGCCACTTTCCTCATTTCCATTGTTTTCATCACGATCACCAGGTCGAAGGAGGTGGAACTATGATGATAGATTTCCGTTATCAGAAAGACAGATGGGACAGAAATCTTGTATTGTTCATTACCCACATCATCATGGCGATCTATGTTGTTCTGATTTTCTATCCGCTTTTCAACATGATTATTTCTTCACTCAAATCTACCAGGGAAATATTCGCTAATCCCTTTGGGCTTCCGGAAACCTTGTTGTTTGAGAATTACAAAACCGTCTGGGTTGTCCGGGGTTTTGGAGTATATTTTAAAAACAGCCTGTTTGTCACATTTTTTGCGATGGTTTTTGTGATCCTATTTGGTTCCATGGCTTCGTACGGAGTTTCCCGGTATAAATACAAATTGCGTACATGGATATACATGCTTTTTCTGAGCGGTATTATGCTGCCTCTGAAAATTGCAATCATTCCGTTGTTTTTGCTTATCCGAAACCTGGGACTGATGGATTCGCATCTCTCGATAATCATGATATTTATTGCCATGGGCTTGCCGTCTACAGTGTTTATCCTGTCTGGCTTCATGAAAACCATACCAATGGATTTGGAATATGCCGCCCGCATTGACGGCTGCAACGATTGGTCTATATACCGGCGCATTGTCATGCCAATCACAAAATCTGCCATTGCCCTGGTCACGATTTATAACGCCGTGCCGATATGGAATGATTTCTTTTTTCCCCTTGTGTTCATTCAGAGCAACCGGCTCAAAACCCTGCCTGTCGGGCTTTCGACTTTTTTCGGGCAGTTCAGTACAAACTGGAGCCTGTTGTTTACGGGACTTTCCATCGCGATCATACCCATGCTTCTTCTTTATATTTTTATGGCGAAATATTTTATTCGCGGCATGACGGCAGGAGCCATTAAGTAACAAATAGCGTATAACAAAGAGGAAATTTAAATGGCAAAGATAAATGATTACTTTTTAAGCTGTGTTGCTAACGGAATTTTCCCCGGCGCTTCATGGGCTATAGGTAATTCAAACGGAGTTTTGGCGAAGGGAAGCGTGGGTCTTTTGGGTAGTGGTTTGGGGCCGGTGGAAGAGGACAGCGTTTACGATATGGCTTCCCTTACAAAGATTTTTGTCGCGCTTGCTTTTATGAAGCAGCTGGAGGATGGTCTTGTAAGGCTTGAAGATACGGTGGCTTATTTTCTGCCGGCCTATAAATCCAGTCCTTTCGGCGAGGTTAACCTTTTTTCGCTTTTAACACATACTGCGCCGTTTCCGGGAGATACGCATCTTTACCGCCATGTAAAAACACGGGAGGAACTGCTCGATTCGCTTCGCCGGTACAAGTTCCGCACGGATAATCCGGATAAAGTACTTTATACCTGCGAGGCTTTTATCCTTCTTGGTGAAATTATTTCCGCCGTGGATTCTTCCACTCTGAATGAGATCGTAAAGCGCCGTGTAACAGAACCCCTCGGGATGAAAGATAGCGGTTATCTGCCCGGGCCGGAGCTGCTGCCAAGAATTGCGCCTACCGAGTATTGTTCAATGCGGGAAAGGATTGTCCGCGGCGAGGTTCATGATGAAAACGCGATGATCATGGGCGGAGTAAGCGGCAACGCGGGAGTTTTTTCCTGCGTTCCCGATATGGCGCGGATAGGCGCTGCCATGCTTGCGTCTCTGGAAAGCGGCGACTTCCTTCACAAGGCAAGCGCGGAACTGATGACGCGTAATCATACCGCAGGTAAAGGAGATAACCGCGCTTTAGCATGGATGATAGCCGGACATGGAACTTCGTCAGGGGAACTTCTGTCGCACCGCAGTTTCGGCCACACGGGATTCACGGGTACAAGTCTATGGATAGATCCCGAAAGGAAAATCTTTGCCCTGCTTCTTTCCAACAGAATTCATCCCAAAAGAGATAACACGGGTATTTTCCGAGCCCGGCATATTTTTCATAATCTTGCTGTTTTGGAGTATGGCAATGGCTGAAACCGCGCCTTTAAATTCCCTTTCCGCTGAGACCCTCAGCAAGTTTACCACCGAACAGCGGAACGAAGCGTCGTGCGATATTGATTCAAAATCCGCACTTGAAATTGTTACCGTCATCAATAATGAAGATAAAAAAGTTCCCGCCGCGGTGGAAAGAATACTTCCGGAAATTGCCGCGCTTGTGGACGACATCGTTGTTTCCTTCAGGAAAGGCGGGCGGCTTGTTTATATTGGCGCGGGAACTTCCGGACGCCTCGGGGTTCTGGACGCTTCAGAGTGTCCGCCCACCTACGGTGTGGAAGCCGGTATGGTGCAGGGACTTATCGCGGGAGGAAGGGAAGCCCTGACAACATCCATAGAATCGGCGGAGGACAGGGCGGAGGAGGGCGTGAGAGAATTGAAAGCTCTTGATTTCAATTCCAATGATGTGCTTGTTGGCATTACCGCGTCAGGCCAGGCGCCATATGTGCTCGGCGCTCTGGAATATGCCCGCAGTCTCGGAGCTGTTACAGGCGCGATAAGCTGCAACGCCGGTTCAAAAACTTTTGATTATGCCGTACACCGGCTCTACGCGAATGTCGGCCCTGAAGTTGTGACAGGTTCGACCAGGATGAAAAGCGGTACAGCGCAGAAACTGATTCTCAATATGCTTTCGACCGCCGCGATGATACGCATCGGGAAAGTTTACAAAAACCTGATGGTTGATCTCAAACCTGTAAATCATAAATTAATTTTACGCTCTATAAGGCTTATACGGGAGGTCACGGGCTGTTCGGAGGAAATTGCGCAGAATGCTTTTGAAGCATCCGGAAAAAAACCAAAGATCGCGATTGTAATGATTCTCCTTGATGTGGACAAGGAAAAAGCCATGCGCCTTCTGAGTGAAGCTGACGGACACATCAGCTCAATTGTGGAAAAAGGGAAAGCCGGGATCTAAGCATGGCAGCAATAGAGCTGATAAAGGGTGACATAACCCGCGTTGAAACGGACGCCATTGTCAATGCCGCTAATTCCAGCCTAATGGGCGGCGGCGGAGTTGACGGCGCGATACACCGGGCCGCCGGGCCTGCGCTTCTTGAAGAATGTATGGATGTCGCTAAAGAGAGACGGGGGATTCCGGGCGGCCCATGTCCGGCCGGTGACGTTGTGATGACCGGGGCCGGGCATCTGCCCTGCAAAAAAGTAATTCACACCGTCGGCCCGGTCTGGCACGGCGGCTCAGGCGGAGAAGCGGATCTTCTCGCATCCTGTTACCGGGAGAGTCTTCTTCTCGCCGAAGAAGCGGGATTAAAAAGCGTAGCCTTTCCGAACATCAGTACCGGAGTTTACGGCTACCCCAAAGACAAAGCAGCCGCCGTGGCAGCGGAAGCGGTGCGTAAAACTCTGGAAGAAACCCCCGGTATAGAGAAAGTTGTTTTTGTTTGTTTTAATGACGAAAATCTGAAATTGTACAGGAAAATTATTTGAACCAATATCCAAAAACCAAAAAATACGACAATAGCTGGATTGAAGAAAACTGGATGGGCCCGAATCCTCTGTATTTGCTTGAAGAGTTATGCGGAAATATGAAACTTACTCCGGGGATGAAGGTTCTGGACATGGGCTGCGGTAAAGGCCTGACTTCTGTTTTCCTCGCAAAGGAATTTGGCGTAACGGTGTTCGCCAACGATTTGTGGATTGACGCGACTGAAAATTGGCAAAGGTTTGAAGCCGCCGGCGTCGGCGACAGGGTGTTTCCGATTCATGCTGAAGCGCATGCCCTTCCGTATGCGTCAGGTTTTTTTGACGCAGTGATATCAATTGACAGCTATCATTATTACGGCGCCGACGAAATGTATTTTCCCTGCACCTTCTCAAAACTGGTGAAAGCGGGCGCTCAAATCGGAATTGCGAGTCCCGGTCTGATTCAGGAATACGAAAGCGGATACCCAGAAACCCTCAAATCATTTTGGGAAGGTGAGTTGTTTGCTTTTCACAGCGCGAAGTGGTGGCGTCATTTATGGGAAAAAACCGGAATAGTCGATATTACCGCCTGTTACGATATCCCCGACCCAAAAGCGATCTGGCGTCCCTGGGCTGATTGGGCGAAAGAGCACCTCGGTTTTAACGACGTTGAATTTCTGGAAGCAGACACAAAAAATGAAATCGCGCTTTTTGTTATGACCGCGGTGAAGAAATAAGGCAGAGTATTTTACACACAGGCATAAATTCTTAAGGAAGTTATTCCATGAACATGCAAGATCTTTTTAAGGCAATTCTTGAAAAAACCAGCGCTGGGGAGAATACAATTCTGGTTACCATTGTTGCCGAAGTTGGTTCCAGTCCACGAAGCGCGGGCGCTCATATGTTGGTTAACGCCAATGGCAGGGTATGCGGTACAATCGGCGGCGGACCCGTGGAATATAAATCTATTCAATATGCCCAAAGCCTCCTGGAACGGGAGCAGTCAGAGCGTAAAGTATACCGTCTGCACCGTAATGACGAAGAAGAGCTTGGGATGCTGTGCGGAGGCGATGTGGATGTTTATTTCCAATTCATACGTGGCGGCGATCAAAAAATTATTGCTCTAATGAATGAATGTCTCTCGCACCTGGAAAAAGATGAGGACATCTGGCTCTTTACAGATCTAACGTATCAAAACGACTGGACTATGGCTTTGTACGGAACAAATATACCCCTAACCGGCATAGAATTGAATAAAGACGAAATTAAATCCCTTGCAAGAAACAGCGGTGTGTTGGTTAAAATCGGAGATCGGTTGGTATACGGTGAACCGATCAATTTCGCCGGAAAGGTGTATATTTTTGGCGGGGGGCATTGCGCTCAGGCTTTGCAACCGCTTCTTTCCGGCGTTGGTTTCCGATGTGTTGTTTTTGATAACCGGTCTGAATATATAAGCCGGGAACTCTTTCCTTCCGCTTACGATTTAATTACCGGCGATTATGAGCAGGTAGAGAAGTATCTGGAAATAAATTCCAGGGATTATATTGTTATTGTCACTCATGCTTGGGATCTTGTTGTATTGCGCCAAATCATATCAAAGAATTGTACTTATATCGGCGTTATCGGCAGCAAGACCAAAGCCGCAACGGTAAAACAGCAGCTGAAAGAAGAAGGGGTAAGCGACGAATTTTTAAACCGTATTAATACTCCTATCGGTTTACGGATACGATCCGAGACGCCCGAAGAAATAGCAATAAGCATCGCGGGAGAGATGATTCTGCGCCGTGCTGAACAAAGGTCTGCCGCGCTGGAGAACACTGCAAGGTGAAGCTATTTATTTTTCAAGCTGGGATATTATCGCTTCCAGTTTCTCTATAACCGAAGCCGGCAGCCGCAGGGTTTTGAGGCGGTACTTTTCTCCCGATTCTAGGGCGATGTCTTTTTTAGGAATGCCGAGATTTTTGGCAAGGAAGGAGCGCAGTTCTTCGTTGGCCTTACCGTCTTCGGGAGCGGCGGCTATCCTCACTTTGAGTCTGCCTTCCTGCACTTCTCCCAAAGCGGATTTTGACGCGCCGGGAACAGCTTTAATGTCAAGAAAAATAAAATCGCCGGCTTCGCGTATGCTGGTATGCATATTAAGTCCTTTTGCAGGCCGGGAGCCAGACGAGCGGACCTTGCCGCCATTCGTAGGAATAATTTCTTTCACCGCTTGCTAACGGATGTACACCGTCAGTCGGCTGACTTGAATCTTTCTTTTCTGTACACAACCTGAATGGCCGTATCGCAAGATTCGCGAGCGCTCCTGCGCGGAAAGACAGAGCGGGAACATCATGCAACGAAGTTTCCCGTGCATTTTGCATATTTTTCTCAGACAGGGCCGTGCAGAGTACCGGAGGATTAAAAAAGCGGAGTATTTTTTCTTTTCCCGAAAAAGAATCATTATTAATGTCGGGGAGATCCAGCACAGGGCCGAAAAAAACAAATTGGGCGGGACCTTGGACAACAGTGGTTTCACCGCCTGAAATTTTTCCGCTTTTTACTTTTGTTGACTCCCGTATTTTTCCAGCGAGCTCTTTAAGTTCGGTTCCGCTAAAGGGAATGGAGATTTGTGCGAGAGGAGCGGCCAGAGGGAAGGAGTAAGCGCCTTCGATCCCTTCTGAGAAAAGTTTTTGCCTGAAAGCGGTAAAAGGTTTGAGCGCGTCTCTGTGTGGAATCAGGATAATAAAATAAAATATTCTTGCGGCTGTATCCAATTTCTGCTTCCCGTGTTATATTTATAGTATATCAAGGAATTGCCATGAGATATAAGACAAAAATGTTGGTTGAGCGTTTCACCTCTGTAATTTCACAATGGCCGGGAGTGGAATGTGTCTCCCTGAACGAATCTGCACTGCCGGACACACTGGATCCATATTTCGCCCTGATTATGGACGTTTACTACAAAGACAGTATTCCTGTCTCAAAAGAACGCCAGGAAGCTTACGGTAATGATCTGGAAGCTTTTGAAACATCAGGAAATGACAGCAAGGATCGTTTTATTATCGGAGACATTCCGGTACGCCTGGAATATAAATCTGTAGAGATAATTAATGAATTGGTGAGTATCGCGGATACAAAGCTGAATTCCATTTGGTTGATAAAGGATTCTGGGACTTATGGTTTTTACCGTCTTTCCAGGGGAGAGATTGTTTTTTCCAGAAATGACTGGATCAAAAATATCCGGAAGAGACTTGAAAATCTGAGTAACGAATTCTGGCTGAGTATGCGCAGCGCTCATGAATCCAAAATGGAACATTTTTTGAGTGACCTCGGGGCAGCCATGATGCAGGGGGACGAATTTTTCTATCTTATCTCGGCAGCCGGGTTTATAAAGAACGCCTGTCTTACCCTTTTGTGTATTAACAGGCATTTTGAACCGTCACACAGGGCTTATCATAAACAGGTGTTGGAACTTAAGATACTTCCGGAGTCTTTCAGATCCTATTTTGAAACTTTCCTGCGGCAGGAACCGGACATTACAATGGAACGGAAATTTTCTCTTGCCCAGTACATTGCCAAAGGAATTATTTCTCTATGAAAAAATACCGCCTTTTTTTGAGTTTGTTTCTCATCGGGATTTTCTTTCTTATTACGATTGATGTCTTTTCTCTGGAACCTATTACCGCCGATCCGTCTTATGTTCTTTCCTGCTCCCAGGAATCATGGCGGGATAAGCGTTACGAGGTTTTTAAATGGGAGAGTTTTCCTGAGATTCTCATTTTTGATACTGCCAGTTACGCCGTTCAGGATCGTCTTTTCAAGCGGCTCGCGTTTTTCGTGGAGAAGGCCGGTTTTCGGGGACGCCTCGCGGCTGACAGTGAGATTGCCTCGCTTCATGGCTGGAATGCCCATGATTACCGGGCGGAAGATCTGGCGGCTTTTTTTGAAGCAGCAAGGAAAAGCAATTTCCCTCTGCTCGCCGAAGAGAGGGAGCTGGAATCTTTGCTCTTGAATGCGGGTATTATCAGACGGAATGCAGTTTCGGAAATTATTCCCGGCAGGGGAGCTGTTATTTCCATTTCAAGGGAATCAGACAGGGTTGATAAAAGCCTGCGCCCCCGCTTCATGACTCATGAGGGATACCACGGTATTTTCTTTCTCGATAGTGATTTCAGAAATTTTTCCCGGCAGCGCTGGGAAATTTTCCCGGCAGCCGCCAAAAAATTCCTTCTTTCGTTTTTCGATTTTCAGGCATACGACACAAAAGACCAGTATCTGGTAGTTAATGAATTCATGGCCCATGTGCTTCAGCTCCCTGTGTCACAGATTGCCTGGTACTTTGGCGAGTATCAGCCAAATAGGATGATCACGGCTTCTCCCTGGAGAAGATCGTCGCTTCCGGAAAAGGAGGTCGCTGCTTCCGACGGAAGGCGCCACTGGCCGGAAATCGCAAGCGCGTTCACCGCAGAAGCGGAAGCTTTTTCACGCTATGTTAACCAGCGCTGGGGTTTTGCCGCCGGTAAGGTGTGGAAGTAGCTGTATTAAGAGCTTCTTATAACTCAAGCCTTAAAGTAGGGCGGCGGTTTTTCTGTTGCTCAAAATAATACAGGTCAAGGTTAAAGCGGCGTTCGGCTTCAAGGGATGAGGGCGGTCCGTGTCCGGGAAGAATTGTATAGTCTCCGGGCAGTGAGAGAATTTTCTTTCGCAGCTCGCCTGCCAGATTTGCCTCCGCGTATGAACTGGCGGTGGTACCCATCAGGCCTGCGCTGAGCGTGTCACCTGTGAAAAGGAGCCTCTTGATCAGGTAAACTGCGGAGTCTGAGGAATGCCCCGGGATCGAAAATACCTCCACCGTGAAGGGCCCCACATTGATCTTCTCTCCGTCCTTAACTATCGTCGTTTGATATTCGCCTATAGTCGGGTTGATTGCGAAAACCTCGACATCATAAATCCGCATGATGGTTTTTAGGCCGCGGACATGATGGGGGTGATCATGGGTGATTAATACTCCCTTGAGGTCATAGTGGTTGTCTTCAATCATGCGAAGAAGGCCGGCGTCCATGTTTCCGGGATCAATGAGGATCGCGTCCTGGCGAAGCGTGGTTTCCGTTTTTGTTTCATCGCCGAGTATGTAACAGTTACTGAAACCTTGCTTACAAAAATGGAAATAAAGCTTCAATTGAATTTCTCCATTTCAAATATGGCTTCAGCCGTGTTGGACGATTTGAAAGAAATGTCTTCCCTGCGGGTTTTTACGAAATTGGTGCGCTTCAGATTGCAATCAATGAAATCAGATCGGATAATATTTGCGCCGATAAAACGGCTGTTGTACAGGTTGGTTTTATTAAAAGTAGAATCGCTTATCACTGTCCCCTCAAAATTGAGGGTTATCAGCTCCGAGCCTTCAAAAGTACAATCCCTTATCATCGCGCCTGCCAATGACAGAAATTCAAGGTCTCCGTTTGAAAAATCGCAGGATGAAAGGGTGGAGAAATCAAAAAAACACATCCGCATTACAGAGCCGGTAAAAAGGCACATGGAAAAACTCGCTCCGGAAAAATTGCAGGCGTAAAAATGCCGGTGTGAAAAATCTATCCCTTCAAAATCAAGTCCCTGTACTGAAATGTTTTTTACCGATTTTTGACTTGTGATGTATTCAGCCAGGCGGCGTGCATCGGCTTTAGCGTCTGCGGAATGGATTGCGCAAAGCGTTGATCCTGTGATGGCCGGACGTCCGCATCCGGCAGCGCAAAAGCTTGGAAGGAACATAGTGTGAAGTATACCAGATTATTTTTGTATTGAGTAGTAAGGGCAATTAATAGTAAAATAAATCATGTGTTGGTATTGCGGTTCACCTGTCACCGATCCTGAGCCTTTGGGGAGATCCCTGAAATGTCCTGACTGCGGCAAAGATCTCCGTTCCTGTAAAAGCTGCCGTCATCTCCGTCCCAACGGATGCGCCGAGAGTCAGGCTGATAAACCTTCCGATCCGGAGAGAGCGAATTTCTGCGACTGGTTTTCCTTAAATCAGGTTTTCAGGAAAGTCTCATCCGGTGAAAAGAAATCGCAGGAAACTTCGCTGCACAATGCTTCGGCGGCAAAAACGGCGTTTGACAATCTATTTAAATAGCAGAAATGAAGGATAAAAAATCAGTAAAAGACGGAAGCCCCGTATGGGGCCTCGTGGTTCGCGGTTCAAGAAATATTTTTTCTGTCCGCCTTGAGGGAATGAAGGATGAAATTGAGTGCCGCTTCAAGGGAAAAATCCTTAAATGTATTGAAGGGTATTACAATCCCCTTGCTCCTGGAGATCTTGTTGAAATAGAGGACGGCCTCATCACAGGCCTTAAGGAAAGGCGAAACCAGTTTGTCAGGTTTAACCAGAAAGGCCAGGCGCCGCAGCTGCTCGCGGCTAATGTGGATTTTGTCGTTTGTGTTACCAGTCTTTCTTCACCGCCTTTCAGACCGCGTTTTCTGGATCGCCTTCTGCTGCAGGCTGACACGGCGGGCATCCCGGCGCTCATAGTCTGCAATAAATATGATCTTGATTCCGATCCCGATGTTGAAGAAAGACTTTCCGATTTTGAAAGAATTGGCTATAAGGTTTTCCGCATTTCGGTTCTTTCAGGTGAAGGACTGGATGAATTCAAAAACTATATCAAGGGAAAACTTTCGGTATTGGTTGGCCAGTCGGGAGTGGGCAAGTCGAGCCTTGTAAACGCGTTGATGCCAGGACTGGAAATGAAAACCGGAACTCTCAACGAAAAATTCAACCGCGGAAAACATACCACCACTCAGGGAGTCCTGCTGGAAGCTCCCTGTTCCGATACCAGCTTTTCTTTTTCGCGCGCTGTTACGCGTATCGTTGACACTCCGGGAATCAGACGCTTCGCGCTTGCCGGAATACAGGCGGATGATATTATTTTTG
>Ga0209755_10004131_pt1 | contig 17437 bp, 16 predicted proteins | sample TergutCo191P1_FD_187301 | JGI IMG/M metagenome (GOLD analysis project Ga0209755, IMG submission 187301) | Cornitermes sp. P1 segment gut microbial communities from Petit-Saut dam, French Guiana - Co191P1 (SPAdes) (version 2) | ecosystem: Host-associated > Arthropoda: Insects > Digestive system...
AAAGAATTCCGGGCTGGAGGTGATAGGGATTGATCATATATTCGAAACGGAAGTACTCCCTCTCAAGGAACGCAAGACGATCTTCCATAACCCGCCGCTCAATGGGATAAAGATAATCATACATATCTTTCATTTTGTCCCGCATGAGGATGATCCGCTGGCGGATCCGATCCTTCTCATAAAGGAAAGTACGGTTAGAGCGTTCAACTTCGGTTTCCCCGGGATTTACAAATGAAATCTCGTCCCAGACTTTTGCGATGTCTTCGTACAAGGGTTCGCCGGTCTTGTCTTTGAGTCTTTTCTTGATACTGGGTTTCTTCTTCTTTGCCAAATCACTAAAATCCTGGATCTTAACGGAGGACTTGCCGTCCTCGTAGATAACTTCCAAGGTGTCCCAAAGATGCATAATCTCTGTCTCGAAACTCTTAATCTGGACATCGTAGGCCTTGCGGTCTTCCGTAAGCTGGGCATTGTCAAAATACCGGAGCAAAATCTGGTATCTTTCATCGGGAAGATTCGCAACATCCGTATCTTCATATTCACGGATGATAACTTCCCTGGCGTTCTTCAGGTTTTCTATGTACTGATAGCCCATTTTTGACGTATCAAGAATGGAGGTAATCGAGTTGATGGCGGTATTGAAACCTCTGTTCCGGATATTCTCAATATCAACGATCTTCTTGATATTCTCCCGAACATTCAGCTGATCAAAAGCTTCCGGATCAATTTCCGCGCGGAGATTATTGATCTTTTCCATGAGCACTTTCGCGATCACGTTATAGCGCTTTGATTTGGGGTTCTCAAGCTCATCATCTGTAAAGTTCGGAACCTGGGATATCTTGCTGAAGATGATCTCGCTGTCCGTCAGCTCTTCGAGTCCCTGGTCAACCCTTTCGTCTTTGATCTTTTCAATAGCCTGGTCAATATTGTCAATGAGGTGTTTGCTGAGAAGATCCTTGATTAGGTATTCAACCATGGCCTGATAATGGAAGATGGGGCTTATAAGTTCCGAATCCAGAATATTCACCGAGAGTTTTACGTCCGAAACAGTTTTCGGCTTAAGCAGATTGTCTTTGAAAGCGCACTTTACGATAGAATAGGCATTTTCACCGCGGACGAAAGCGCCGGTATCGGTCTTTTGCCGCAAAATACTGTTAGTATGGGTTTCCAGCTCATTTACGCCCCTCTGGATATGTCCCTGAAGGTGGCCGTACATGTTGACCATGGATTTTTCAATTTCACCGGTATTGAACTTGTCGGCGCCGCCAACAGCGTCCAAAAGATCAGCAACTTCTTTTGGGGTATAGCGGGAAAGAACTTTGGTCTCTTCCTTATCAATGAAATTACGAACCTTTTTTACCATTTCATCTTCGCTCGTTACCATGTAACGATTGAACATATTTTGATAATTCTGATTAAAGTAATTGTACAATTTTTCTTTCAGTCCGCCCATGACGTCGAGTCTTTCAAGAACGTCTTTTGGCAGTCTTGCTGTCAGGTGATGAATAACCTTATTGGTCTCTTCTTCCAGAAGCTGATTTACCTCTGTTTGTTGATCCCTGTATTCCTGGGCCAGCGAATTCCGTGAACCTACTGCGCTCGGTTTCTCCGGATGGAATACATTCGGACTCTTGGGCAGGTCTATAGCACCCATAAAAAACTCCTTAATGAAAATTTTATCCTTAATAGTCACATTAGACTGTTTACCAAGACATTATAATGAAAATTTTTACAATAGTAAAGAGTTTTTTCCTTTTTTTGCACAAAAATTGTTCCATCAAAACTGAAATTATGATATAATAATTGCATGCAAAGTATAATTTTAAGGAATTTCTTAATTCTGATTATTTTAGTAAATCTCCATCCCGCCCTGGAAGCCCAGACAAAACGATCAATCCCTTTGGATATGTATCTTATCGTCGATGATTCGGAATCCTTTCAGAATCGAAGAAGCGATGCCATGACATGGCTGAACAGCCAAGTGCTGGATCGCATTCTTGTCGACGGGGACAGGCTGAATATTTGGACTGCCGGAGACAGCGCTGAACTCATTCATTCAGCCGAGGTTTCGTTGTCTCAAGGAAATGAGGAGATTAAAGCCAAATTAAATAACATGAAAAGCGAAGGTAAAGCGGCTGATTTTTCCGGCGCTCTGAGAGATGTAGAAACCAGAATTTCCGGAATACCTGAAGCCGCGTCTCAGGAGAGATTATCCTATACAATGCTGATTACCGCGTCTGCGGAAGGTCTTGAAAGGGCTTTGGCCGGTAACTCCCCCGGGTTGCTCAGGTGGTCAAGATCGGAAAGATATGAGCGCTGGCAGGTTCTTATTGTCGCCCCGAATATCACACGAAAAGTCCAGCAGTCTGCCCTGGCATACATGAATTCCATCCGGCAATGACAAAAGATGACAAGGGTTTTCTTTAGAGTACTAACCATTACGATTTTTATTTTTAGCGCCCTGAGCATAGGAGCGCTTGTTCTTTTCCCTCCTCCCTGGAATGCCAAAAAACACGGCGCCGAAGCTCCGCCGCGAATTGTAGTCCCAAGGGCAATTAACCCCGTGGCCGGTACCATGGACAATATCGCGGAATACATGGCATGGGAAGACAGCATGACGTCAAAGATTCCTCTTTCCGAAGGAGAGGTCGTTGTATCTGTATTGAATGGTTTTTTCGACGGCGGTTCGTCTGAAAAACAATTTGTTGCCTACCGAAACCTTCTGGAAATTGAAAGCCCCATATACATCACATTCATTGATTACGATGAGACAGAACGGGAACACAAACGGATATGGAGCGGTCAAACTGCAGCTTCGCGTCCCGGAACAGTGCGTCTTTACACCCAGGATCTGCTGGGAGACCGGAGTGTATGCGCGATTCTCTACGGCATGAACGCTTCTGGCGAGCATACCCTCACAGTTTTCCGAAAAAACTTTTTACAAATCACTCAAAGCATTATTGAAAAAGAACCGGGAGAAGAACTTTTCATAAAAATCGCAGAAATCAAAATAGACGGAAACATAACAATAAGGGAGACCGAACGTACAGCGGCATACAGAAACGGCCTGAGCCGGGGACAGAGTTTTAACATTTCCGCGTTCGGCAGGGATTTTGACTCCGCAAATATTCTTGACCAGGTGGAAATTGTATACGCCTATAATACGGCAAGCGGCCTTTATGAAGAGGGGAATAAAACAAGAATTCCCGGAGCCCAGGTGGAGCAGCGCAGGGTCAGAGAGATTCTGGGGAACGCAAAAGCATTTGAGGAATTTGTTTCAGGTCTCTGGTATAACATCACCCCCAGAGGAACTATAGATAAAGATCAATACATTTTTTTCAGCCCTTCAAGCCGGGAAATAATTTTTTACGGCGATGAAACCCAGCAGGTCTTTAACTGGCAGAATTCAGCAGCCACACGCTACGGTCTTCACATTACAAGTCAGAACATTTCGATTACCACTCTCAGGCGATCTGTTGATTTGGAGTTGGAATCCCTTGACAGCATAAGGGTACGGGTAATTGAAGACGTCAGATTAAACCTGGGAGTAAGCGCGCCATGGGACGGCTCCTACAGAAAGGCGGGTCCTCTTGAGAACCGCGCCCAAAAACCCAAATCCGAAAACGCCCACATTGACGCATGGTATGAAGGCCCAATGGGAAAGATGCATTTTTTCTCAGACGGCTCCTATGAACTGAATTCGGGCGGCGTATTACGTCAGGGGAAATACGCCTTTTTCTATCTTGGCGATCAGGAATTGGTGGAACTGCGTTCCAACGAGCTGCGTTCCGGCGAGTCTAATCATCAAAGTAACTCGGCATTAAACCGGGAAATATACCTCATAGAAAAAAGCGAAGCCGATCTTCCCAACCCCAAAACACTTACGATGAACAAGGTACGCATCGGCGCCAGAGGCATTGTAATGCTAAACGAAAGGGCGGTTGTACTTACTCTGGTTTCTGATTAAATTGGAGGGTGTATGAGCATATCGAACGAATCATTCATGGGCAATTACCTGGAATATCTGCCGCTGAATAAAATTGCGAAATATCCGGACGGTCCTCCGAAAAACGGAATCTCTTTCACAGGATATCCCCAGCAGCACCCGGAGGAAAAAAACAAACTGATCCTTGTCTACGATCCTTTGGGCGAAAACCCGGCAATCCTGGAATTCAAAATTGAGGACGTACTATTTGTTGAGGAAGTACCGCAGGCGGTGACCGAAAAGGGCGAAGGGGTTCCCATGATAAAACTCTGGATGCGGCGCGGCGCCCGAGGGATGCTCCTTGAGCCTTTTGAGGTAGACGAGTCGGTTCACTTTTTGGAACTGCGCAGGCAGCAAAAGAAAAAGTTCGCCAAGCAAAATTCCGCCGAAGGTTTTCCCGCTGCCAGCCAGCTCCGTGTATAATACAAAACCGTGCCGCCTCCCCGTTTTTTTTCGTTTAAAGCAGATGACACACATCTTGCAACGAAGTTCCCTGTGCAATGCGCGGGAAACTTCGTTGCATTATGCGATCTTTGCCCCAGGCGCTGTACTATTCCGCCCGGAGAGAAAGGCCTGTGCAGGGTCAGGTTCTGCAATAAAGACGGAAAACCTGAAATTCCTTTTTACGGATACATCACCGGCATGGCGATTGATCCAATTGAGAAAAAACCGCTCTACCACTTCCGCCCGGGCTCGGAGATTTTTTCCGTAGGATTCAAAGGCTGTAACCTCCGCTGTCCCTTCTGTCAAAACTGGCACATATCCCAAAATAAAGAGGTTGAAGGACACTTTTGTTCTGCGTCGGAATTAATCGCAGCCGTTACAAAAAGCGCCGGGATAAGACAGAAAAGTTTGGCTATTAAACATAGTTTAGCTTACACTTATTCGGAGCCTTTGGTTCACATCGAGTTTCTTTTGGATTGCATGAAGGAAGGGCGAAAAGCAGGAATCGCCAATGTTCTTGTGAGTAACGGCTGCATCAATGCCGAAGCGGCGGAGGAAATCCTTGAGTTTACCGACGCGGCAAACATAGACCTCAAGTGTTTTTCCGCTGACACATACTCGAAAATCCTTGGGGGCGATCTTTCAACTGTCCTCGCTTTTATAAAAGCCGCGTGTGAAAAAGGCGTTCACATTGAGATAACCACTCTTGTTGTTCCCGGCCTTAACGACAGTGAAGAAGAACTCGATGCCTGCGCGGACTTTATCGCTGGCCTCAAAAAAGAAAGCGGCAAGTCGACAGTTCCATGGCATTTATCCGCCTATCACCCTGCATGGGAATGGACGGCGCCGCCTACATCTCCGCGATTTCTGAATGCGGCGGCCGAGAGGGCCAGAAAGCGCCTTGCTTATGTCTATACCGGGAACATTGCCCAGGAAAAAAATGACACACCCTGCCCGCACTGCGGGAAAATCTTGATAAGCCGCAGAGGTTACAACGTTGACACTTCAGGGCTTTCATTACTTTCATTGAAGGAAGAAAAAGGAAGGGCATCCTATTACTGCGCTTTTTGCGGTAAGGAAGTTCCGGTTACCGCATAAGGGAGCGATCTCTTTCCATATTCAACCGCTGGCTGCCTCACCTGAAAACATTAAAAAAGAGCGCCGCCAACACAGCCGTGAAAACAGCCGCAGTGAGAATGTAAACCCAGACAGGCAGAGCTCCGGCCGGGACTTTATTTTCCTGCACTCTATTTTCGTCGATAGGAGATTCTTTAGGAGATTTTTTGCCGGGCTTTGACCCGGGGGAAAGACCGCAGGAAGGACAGCCATTTCTGAACTGGGCTTCATCGCCGATAAAATTGCAGGCCGGGCAGCGGATAGAAGCGAAAGACCTTCCGCATTTGGGACAATTCTTCGAGTTCCCGGGAACTTCCGCTCCGCAATTCTCACAAAAAAAACGGGGGCTTTTATCTTTGCGCTTAAAAAAATCAAACACTTTGAAAGTTATGTTTTAATTGTTGGCCGCTTTGGGACAGGCCTCCGGCTTGGCGCAGCCCGCACACGGGCTTTCCGGAGCAGGGCCGGTTTTGGCCGCGTCTCCGCTCGATTTTGCGGAGGAGCTCCCTTTCGGTTTTCCTCCGCTCCCGCCCTTGTCGGTCACATAAAAACCGCCGCCCTTAAAAATGACGCCTGTTCCGCCGGTAATCAGGCGGCGCAATTCCTTACCGCATTCCGGACAGACTTTCAGCGGTTCATCCTTAATACTCTGAAAAACATCAAAGGTATGTTTGCAGCTTTTGCATTCGTATCCATATGTTGGCATATCAATTCGAATATACCTGGAACATACCAAAAAGTAAAGCCAGTTGCTCCTCGTTGATACCACCTGTGCGGAGTGTTAAATAAGCCTCTTCCTGTTCGGGAAGGTTGGAAAAAAGCAGGGCCGCGATTTTCATGGGTGCAATTAAATCAGCGGCGTTTTGCGGCGAAGTTCCCTGCGCAATTCCTCCAAGAGCGGCGGCTCCGCTGTGAACAAATAATCGTGCTATGGAAAAAAGGGAAAGAATGGAACGCGCCTGACTTGCGGACGGAGTCCTGATTTTAAGAATTAATTCCCAGGGCTCTTCAAAATTATCAGTTCGCGCGGCTCCGAACAAAAAATCCTCCGCCGGAATCTGGAGAGGAATCCCCATTGAATTGAGGAAATTATTAATGGCTCCTGAAGGACCGGGTATCCATCCTGCCAGCGCGAGAGTTCCACGGAATTCAAAAAATCCCGCCGGAGGAGTTTCCTTTTCGGAATAATCAAAAGGATCGATATTCGAGACCAGAGCCAGGCCGGAATCAACAACAAGCGCGAGAGCGTCGTTTTTGGAATACCAGTAACTGCTTCCGCTGCTTGACTTTTGCTTCTTCCAGCCCTTGCTGAAAGTAAGCGAAAGATTCGCTTTACTTCGCGGATAATTCCCGGCGGCCGCCAGAAAAAAGCGCCTGTTCTGACTTTCTGGAAAAACAGCGGCGGCGGCCGAGGTGGTACTGTCCAATATTTGCTCAGTGACTTTATCGTCCAGGTCAATAAAAGAAAGGGCTTCCAAAATCGGCCTGGCCTTTACCGCGTCTGCCCAAAGATACGCCCTTGCGCCTGACGGGAGAAGGTAGAGTTCTTCGTCCGTTACCGGAAGACCGGTCTTGGGAGCGCCGGCGCAGGAAGCAAACAGAAAACAGAGAACAAATAATAAATAACAAATGGAAAACAGATTCCCTGCTCCCTGTTCTCTATTCCCCAAATCAGGCTTTTTCAATTTTTACTTTCCACTTTTCATCTCCCGCTTCAATTTCGGTCATGCCGCCGCATTCAGCCCAGACTATTTTGGAAGACAAGGTTTCCGAGCTGACATAATCGGCAAAGGCTTCCCATGCCGATTTGAGCCGCTCCGAACCACAAAGGGTAAGCAGAATCCTGTCGGTGACATGAAGGCCGGTTTCTTTCCGCAAATTCTGAACTCCGCGGACAAGATCACGCACATCTCCTTCTTTGGAGAGTTCTTCGCTGATCTCCGTGTCCAGACCTACTGTAAGGGTTCCTTCGTTAAGCACCCTGAGGTTGGCTTTTTCCAGGCGCCGCACGTCAAGTTTATCCGCGGTAATATCCACGGTACGCCCGCCGTCAAGCTGAATGGAAAGAGTCGATCCTTCAAGAAGGCTTTGAATTTCATTCTGCCTAAAAGCGGCTATTTTATCCGCGGCCGCTTTCATATCCTTTCCTAGTTCCTTGCCCAAAACACGGAAATTGGCTTTTGCTTCATATTCTACCAGATCTTCTTCATTGTCCCGGAAGACAACATTTTTTACATTGAGTTCTTCCCGGATGATCTCTTCCATTTCCAGCAGGACTTTCTTTTCATCGGGATTCCTTGTTACAAGTTCCACCTTTTTAAGCGGCTGCCTGACTTTGATATTATACTGTGAGCGGAGCGCCCTCCCCATTGAAACCGCGTGCTGAACCGCCGCCATTCTGAATTCCAAATCCCGATCCCTTCTCTCTTCCCTGTAAACAGGGAAGTCCGTCAGGTGCACCGATTCGGGATCGGAAGGGTTCTTGAGATTCTGCCAAATCGCGTCCGTGATAAATGGCATGAACGGAGCCGCAACCGTAATGAAGGTTTTCAGAACTCCGTAGAGCGTTTCATAAGCTTCGGTTTTATCGGTGTCCGAAGAACCTTCCGGTCCGACGCTCTTCCAGAAGCGCCGCCTGGAACGGCGAATATACCAGTTGTTGAGCAGCTCGATAAACTCAAGAATCGGATCAACTGCCTTTGAGAGATCGTATGCGTCCAGCGCCGCGCCGCATTGAGTTACGAGACTTTCCGCTTCGGACAGAATCCATCTGTCGAGAGGGTTGGACGGATTTTCCGGAGCTGCCTGCGGCGAAATCCCGTCGATATTCGCGTAGGTAACAAAAAAGCTGTACGCGTTCCAGAGCGGAAGAATAAGGCTTTTCAAAACTTCCTTCACACCTTCATCGCTGAAACGCAGATCGTCGGCTTTTATCAAAGCGGAATGAACCAGGAAGAGGCGAAGCGCGTCGGCGCCGAAGCTGTTCATAACGACCGACGGATCGGTGTAGTTCTTGAGGCTCTTGCTCATCTTCTTTCCGTCGGAGGCAAGGACAATTCCGTGAACGATGCAATTCTTGAATGCAGGTCTTTTGAACAGGGCCGCAGCCAGAACCGTCAGGGTGTAAAACCAGCCCCGGGTCTGATCAAGACCTTCGCTGATAAAATCCGCGGGAAAATGGCTCTCGAAATATTCTTTGTTCTCAAACGGATAGTGGTTCTGGGCATAGGTCATTGCGCCGGACTCAAACCAGCAGTCAAGGACTTCGGGAATACGCGTCATTACGCCTGAACAGTTTTTATTGCCGCCGGGGGCTTTTGAGCATGGAACAGTAACGCGGTCAACAAAATGTTTATGCAGATCATCCAGCTCTGCGCCCGAATATTCTTTCAGTTCCGCCCTGCTGCCGACACACAGTATCTTTCCGCAGTCAGGACATTTCCAGATGGGCAGGGGATTTCCCCAATAGCGGTTGCGGCTGACGGCCCAGTCCCTCGCGCCTTCAAGCCACTTGCCGAAACGTCCGCCCTTGATATGCTCAGGCACCCAGTGGATCTGGTTGTTGACATCAAGCATATCCTGCTTGATTTTTTCGACACTCACAAACCACGAACCGACAGACCTATAGATAAGCGGGCTGCTGCATCTCCAGCAGTGCGGATATGCGTGGAGGATCTGATCACGTTTAATAAGTTTCCCTTCGGCCTTGAGCCGTTCCATAATCGGCTTGTCCGCGTCTTTGACAAAAAGGCCCCGGTAATCCGGCACCTCGGAGGTGAAGCGGCATTCCGCGTCTATCGGACAGATTACAGGCACACCGGTTCCCTTCAGCACCTTGAAGTCGTCCTCGCCGAAACCGGGGGCGGTGTGTACTATGCCTGTGCCGTCTTCGGTGGAAACAAAGTCGCCGTTGTAAGTGCGGAAGGCGCTATTATCCGCAGCCCAGGCGAAGTACGGGAAAAGCGGTTCATACTCAATGCCCTTGAGCTCTGAACCTTTTTTTGTCCAGTGAATTTTGTATTCCGTTTCACTTTTGTAATAGGCCGAAAGACGAGGCTGCGCGAGAACATAACATTCGGGACCGGCGCTCCCCGCCCCGTTCCCCGGTATTGTAAGGTCTTCGACAAGGACATAGTCGATATCCGGCCCCAGAGTCAGAGCGAGGTTTGAAGGCAGTGTCCACGGCGTAGTCGTCCACGCGATAAAGTAACTGTTCTTCGGAAATTTGTCATTTTTTATTTTAAAGCGCACCGTTATGGCAGGATCGTAAACATCCTTGTAACCGCCCAAATTAAGTTCGTGGTTTGAAAGCACGGTCGAGCAGCGGGGACAGTAAGGCAGATTGTAGTAACCTTCGTAGAGCAGCCCTTTTTCCCAGAGGGATTTAACTACCCACCAGATGGTTTCCATATAATTGCTTTCCATCGTTTTATAGTCGTTGTCAAAATCCACCCATCGCCCCAGACGGGAAATGATCTGCCGCCACTCTTTCACATAACGCAGAACCGAAGCCCTGCACGCTTCGTTGAATTCGGCAACGCCGAATTTTTCTATGTCGGTCTTTGAATTGAGGCCAAGTTCCTTTTCGATGAGGTTTTCGATGGGGAGGCCGTGACAATCCCAGCCGAAGCGGCGTTCCACTTTTTTGCCCTTCATGGTCTGGTAGCGGGGAATGATGTCTTTTATTGTGCTGGGAATAAAGTTTCCGAAATGCGGCAAACCTGTGGCAAAGGGAGGGCCGTCATAAAAAACGAATTCCTCCCTCCCCTCCCGCTGCGAGACGGATTTCTCGAATATTTTATTCTTCTCCCAGAAAGCGAGGACTTCTTCTTCCAGTTTAGGAAAACTCACCCTTGGGTCGACACTTTTATACATTACTTTTCCTCCAGCTAGATTATGCGCGGGTAACTACGTTGCATTATGCCATATTTTGGGATTTTGTTTCCAGTGCGATTATAGTTTTATCTGTCCAGAACCTTCGAATACCCGGAAAGATCAAAACTTGTGTCGAAGACAGGAAGAAACGCAATGCCTGTACCTGCTCTGGCCGCTCCGGTAAAACGATAATTCACGTCCGCAAGTTTTATTATTTGATCCAGCAGAGCTCGGTCCATGTCGATGAAATTCATCACAAGGAAAAGATCCCCGGACAGACTGGACTTCCCGTTAACCCTGAGAATATTTGTTTCCCTTCCGCTTGCCCAGGACCGCCCGTTACCGAATAGCTCATAAGTAAGGGCCGAAAGCTCAAGCGGAAAAGGGTTTGGATTGTCAATCTTGAGGGTAACTCTGAACCTGGTATTGACAAGTTCAGCTTTGAGTATGGCAATGGCGGTGATGCTGAAAGTCGGCTCCTTCACTCCGGGAAAGGCAGCCGGACATGAAACTTCAACAACTCTCGCGGCAGGAGAAGAATTCCCGGCTTGATAAAAGCCCAACTCTATTATCAACTTAACCTGACATTCATCCTCAGCGAGCAAGCCCTGGCTTGAAAGAGCAGCCATATCAATATTAAGTATTATGGGAAGAGAAGCGCTTTCTCCGCCGGAAGCTTTCAGCCGAAGAATATCGCCTTCAGGATAATCCAACCTGACCCCTGAGGCCACACTTTGCCCGTTTAACTCCGCCCGCCAGGATTCTATCTTCGCTCTGTCATCTTGAGAAAGCGATTCCTGCACTACGGCATCAAAGAAAAGGTTCACCTGAGTGAGTCTGGATGCTTCAATGTTCTTCAGAAGCAGGAACGCCGATGTTTCTCCTGTGACTGTGGGCGGAAGGACGACGGGCAGTGTTTCAGGTTTACTTTTGCATGCCGAAAAAAGAAAGCCAAAGAGAAGGCAGCAAAAACCAAAATAAAGGGGAAGACGGAAAAAGCGAAAAAAATCTCTCATAATATATGAATCGGCCTCTTTTTCAATATTTTGAGATACTGGCGGCCATTTTCTATGTCTCTCCGTTAATGGGACGTATACCCATTCGAGTAGCTCGCAATCCACTACCTGTACGTGTTTTGCCCATGCTGGCAGCTGGTGGCAATGTCTTTTCTGACGCAGGCTCGCGCCTGGCATTTATCTGCCAAGGCTGCCAGCATGGGCACCCGAACACGTACCGGCGGAGCATAGTGATTACAAACGATATAATACACTGCCAGCAAGAGATTTCTAGCACCACGGGCAAGCGCGGCGTCCTTGTTCCGGTTAATAAGATGCCGTCTGCCAGCTGGTGCGACCTGCTGCCACCATGGGCGCCCGAACACGTCCCGGTTGGGTATAGTAAATAAAATACTTATTATGGAGAGGATTTTTGAATGACACTACCCCTAGCGTTACTGGCAAAGTTCGTAACACTACCAAAAAGTGATGACTGCTACCTCAGCGCGTCCCTTGAGTGAAGTTTATCCGTTGTTTTTTCATTGTTCATTGACTGAAAGGTACTAGCCTTATGTCTAGGTTTTGAAAATATTTTACATGAGTAATGGCATCACATAGATACACTCATTTCCTAATTCTTTAATCGCACAATAACACCTGGTATATTACGGTATTGCACAGTCTTGGGAATATTCATAGCATTCAGCATTGATAAAATATTGCCAACAGGCATAGGCATATTGTTGATAAACCAGTCAAAAATAATCCTGAGACTTCCGGTAATCTGATAACAAATCTTATAACGGCAAATTAAATATTCATCTGGTGAAAGCTGTTTTTTATAGCACTCTGCCAATGACAAAGTATATTTTTGTACCTCACGATAGATACGATTTTCGATGCTTGCGGTAGTTAATGCTTTTTCTAAATTTTTTTGATGCTTAATCAAGTATTTGTCGTCAAATAGCAAAATGATATTATTGTGATTATCGTCCTTAGCTGTGCTGAATGAATTATTAAGATATTCCAAAATAACCTCGTCCTTGTCGTCGAAATTGCGGTAAAAAGTCGGACGTGCAACACCTGCCTTATCAGCAATATCCGAAACAGTAATTTTATCGTATGGTTTCTCATCCATCAGAAGCATAAGAGCGTCGAATATCCATGACTTTGTACGCTGTACCTGTCGGTTATGTGAACTGGATTTTTGCAACACATTCCCCCTTTTGTTACATTTCTTACTAATTTACAAATCTGTCCATTTTTTAGAAAAATGCTTGTCCTCTATGTATTCTATAATGTAACATTTGTTTCATATATGTCAAGTGTTTCAGAGGAGCTAATATGATAAATATTCTTGTCGTAGAAGATGACGAGAAACTAAATAAAATTGTCTGCTCCAGCCTTAATTCTCATGGGTATCTTTCTACAGGGTGTCTTAAAGCCAATGAAGCCTTTGACAAGATGATAGAAATAAAATTTGACCTTGTAATTTCCGATATTATGATGCCCGAGATTGACGGTTTCAAACTTGCTTCATTGGTCAGGGAACAAAATAAAAACATACCCATTCTGTTTATGTCTGCCCGTGACGATATTTCCGCAAAACAAAAAGGCTTTCACATTGGTATAGATGATTATATTGTAAAACCATTTGATATGGAAGAACTTATACTGCGTGTTGGAGCTCTGCTCCGTCGTGCAAACATACAGTATGAAAAAAAAATAACCATAGGCAGCCTAACCATGAACGCCGATGAAATGACAGCTTATTTAAATGATAAAGAAATACCGCTTACTGTAAAAGAATTTCAGGTTCTTTTTAAACTACTTTCAAACCCCAAAATCGCTTTTACCCGCAATCAGCTCATGGACGATATATGGGGATTGGAGACAGGAACATCGCCACGTTCTGTTGATGTATATATTACTTCTTTGCGGGATAAATTTTCGGAGTGTAATGATTTTGAAATAATAACTGTTTTTCGTCTGGGGTATAAAGCAGTCTTATTATATGATAAATAACTTTAAAAGGAGTATATATGAAAATTGTAAAAGACAATCGAATAAATGCAAGGCATATTCCTGTTAAACTATATGCGCTTTTATTTATTTTATTATCAGCCTTCAACGGATTTCACATGTGGATTTATCTGACATTAGAAAAGCAGGGAGTATTGGCAGAAAACACTCATATTGGCATAAATTTGCTTATGTTTTTTGTTATGTTTTCAGCCGCAATATTAACAACTATTATTGGTTTTATACGTGAACGGACACTATCACGTCCTTTAAAAAAACTGGGAGAAGCTGCACGAGAAATAGCCAAAGGCGATTTTTCTGTGCGTATTACTCCGTTGCGCACTGATGGCAAAAAAGATTTTGTTGAAGTCCTTTTTGATGATTTTAACACAATGACAGGCGAACTCGCTTTCATAAATAATAACTTGCAGAAACTTGTCAACGAAAAAACAGCAAAAGTTACAAAATTACAAGAATCAATATTAAAAACAATGGCAAACATGGTAGATTATAGAGACAATCTGACAGGAGGGCATATTTGCAGAACTCAACATACAGTAAATTTGATATTAGAGGAAATTAAAAAACAAGAACTTTTTACAGATATAATTAGTAAGTGGGATATCCCATTAATTTTACAGTCAACCCAATTACATGATGTCGGTAAAATTGTAATTAGTGATACTATATTGAAGAAACCTAATAAATTAACAAGTGAAGAATTTGATGAAATGAAAAAACACGTGATTTACGGACTAAGAATAATAGAACGAATAGAAACAGAATCCGGAGAAAGCGAATTATTAAAATACGCGAAAATATTTGCCTTTACCCATCATGAAAAATGGAACGGTTCAGGATACCCAAATAATTTAAGCGGTGAAAAAATTCCATTACAGGGACGAATAATGGCTATTGCCGATGTTTACGATGCCCTTATATCTGACAGACCGTATAAAAAAGCAATGACCCATGAAGAAGCCGTCAAAATCATTTCGGACGGCAAAGGGACTCATTTTGACCCAGTATTGGTAGATTTATTTTTAAGCATTGAACCAATAAGGTTTTTTGTATGAGGAAAAAAGAAAAATACAGCCGAATTAACAAAAGTTATGTGCCAATAAAAGATTACGCACTACTATTATTGGTTCTGTCGGCTTTTAGCGGCTTTCACATGTGGGTTTATCAAATCCTGTATAGAAGCGGTATAATTGAAGAGAATCCCGGTTTTGCCATCAATGTACTAATGCTATTTGTCATGGTAACAGCCGTAATCGTGGTTGCAATAATTGGTCTTTTTCGGGAACGGGCATTTTTTCGTCCCATTAGAAAACTTAGTGAAGCAGTCCGAAAAATTGCGTTAGGTGATTTTTCAGTCAGAATCACCCCCAGGTACAAAAGCGGAAAAAAAGACCTCTTTGATGTTATGCTTGATGACTTCAACACAATGGCAGAAGAACTTGCAAGCACCGAAACTCTAAAAAGTGATTTTATCGCCAATGTCTCACATGAAATAAAAACTCCGTTATCAGTGATTCAGTCTTACTCAACGGCTCTGCAAGATGACACATTATCATCAGATACACGTATAGAATATACTCAAACCATTATCGAAGCAACCCAAAAGCTATCGGTATTGGTCACAAATATACTAAAGTTAAATAAATTGGAAAATCAGGAAATTATAAACGAAAGTAAATCCTATGATCTAAGCGAACAGCTTCGCCATTGTGCTTTTGCTGTTTGCAGATCAAATGGAAAAAAAGAATATCAGTTTTGATGAAAATTTAGACGAAGTAAGTGTATGTTATGATGAAGATATGCTTGAAATCGTATGGAACAACCTTCTTTCCAATGCAATTAAATTTTCTAGTTATGGCGGCAACATCTCTGTCAGCCTGAAAACTTTAACTAATACCATAAAAAAATATGTAGTGTTTTCAATAGCTGATACAGGATGTGGCATGGACGATGCAACACAAAAGCGCATTTTCGACAAGTTTTATCAGGGCGATACATCTCATTCAAAAAACGGGAACGGCCTTGGACTTGCGCTGGTAAAAAAAACAATTGATCTGTTAGGCGGAACTATTACAGTAGATAGCAAACCAGAACAGGGTTCAACATTTACACTCTGCTTGAAAATTTGACGATTTAACAATTTCTTAACATCTTTTTAATAATATGTAATATGCGCTGCCTATATTATAAGCATCAAAAAACAACAATAGTTTTTTGTAAGTAAGTATCTGTGTAAAGATTGAAGAAATTTTGGAGGTTTTTTATGAAACAATTAACAGCTATTTTAATCATGGTATGTTTGTGCGGGGTAGCTCTCTTTGCTCAAGAGCTAGAAGAATCCACAGGAGAATCAATAATGGCAAAGAAAGGATTTCTATCAACAATTATTAACGGCTTTGCGGAAAGCACCCGCACAATTCATGTAATCAACAAAGAGAACATCGCGTCTGTCAAAGAAGAATCAAGAGCCAATTTTGAAGTGGCAACCGCTCCTAATGCCGGTTTAGCCAAATTTAACGAAACAAAAGGATTCTGGAATAAAGTTATGGCAATCTTTGATAACATCAAAGAAAGCGCTAATGCAAATACGGAAAAAGAAGAATTACGCCGCAAAGAAATTCAAAATCATGATTCGTACAGAAAAACTCTGGAGGCCCGACTGACGAATAGGCAAAGCACAACAACCCGTTAAAAATATATTTACTTGAAAATACCCGTTGCTCCTCCTGCAGCGGGCGTTTTCTTCTTTCAGAGGTTATATTAACATGTGGCGCGGAATGCATGAAGCCGGAACAAAGTTCAACATTCACTGTTACCCTGCAGGAAGCAATTTAATAACTATTCTATTGCCGGATAAGATTAGGTCGTGATGTATTAAGTATGCGGTATTCTGGATATTTTTCGGGGAAAATATTATTGATAGCAATCCTGATTAGTTCTTGCTCATCCCTGTTACCCCATTTAAAAAATGAACCTATAACAGACCAGCAGAATTTGCTTTCTTTTTTGGAGGATATTGTTAATTCACAAGAAGATTTTTCTGTTGAGGCACTAAACAGGAGAGCTTTCAATCCTTTAATAAAGCAAACAAAGTTACTGACACATAGTTACTATCTTATTAACTTAAATGATGAAAAATATCTTACTTTAAGCTTTTCTAACAAAAAGTTCATTTTTTTGTATAGTGATGGAATATGGGTTATAAATAAAAAAACAGATATATCTTCACATAAATTATTTATCAAAGGAAATAATCCATGGAAAGTTAATTATCTATTTGCTGAAAATACAATAGATGAGCGACAAACACTAAAAAACATCATTAACTCCCTGGAACACGATATGAAATTTTATTATAGAGATCATTTGAAGAGCAAGCCTAATTCATTTAATTGTAATTCAGCAATATTTGAAACAGTCATGTTTAAGCAGCAATAAAATTAATAAAAGCGATTTAATAACTTTTTAACAACTCTTTAATACAACATAATATCCTCAGTCTAAATTATAAGTATCTCAGATGAGATGGAAATTTTATAAATTTGGAGAATTGTATGAAGAAACTAGTTGTTTTATTTTTAGCTGTCAGCTTGTGTGGAGCAACAGTATTTGCCCAAGAGCCAAAAAGCTCATCATTTAGGGTAAGCATCGGCGGCGGCGGCCTTATTGCCGGTAATTTTTCATCATGGGTAGTTAACCAGGATATGCCCGGTGATCTTAATCGCTATAATGAAACTCAGTTAAGTGTAGGGCCTTATATTTTTGCTGATCTCAAGTTTTTGGAAGCAAGTATTGGCTTAATGATCGGTCAATTAAACGCTGATAAAACAATGACCGATAACCCTAATTTCCTGGCACAGACACTTGGATTGCGGGGCAGCGCGTTTCTAAAATACCCCTTTACACTTTCACCCATGTTTAGCCTTTTCCCATTACTTGGTGCGGAATATGACCTTTATCTTCATGCAAAAAAATCAGA
>Ga0209755_10004132_pt1 | contig 17436 bp, 5 predicted proteins | sample TergutCo191P1_FD_187301 | JGI IMG/M metagenome (GOLD analysis project Ga0209755, IMG submission 187301) | Cornitermes sp. P1 segment gut microbial communities from Petit-Saut dam, French Guiana - Co191P1 (SPAdes) (version 2) | ecosystem: Host-associated > Arthropoda: Insects > Digestive system >...
ATTCAGTCTCCCTAGTAGCAGCTACTAAAGCTTCTGCATTTTCCTTTAGAGTATGTGTGTTTCCTCCCAGTATACACATGGCTAGAATACTATCAAAGACTTTGGACTAAACATTTTAATAACACCACAGAAGGGAAACGTGCAAAATTAACAGAAAATTGTTTTGACTTAATTACAATGGAAGAATTAGAAACAACTATAAAAGCATTAAAAGCCAGAAAATCTCCAGGATCAGACGGGATTAATAATGAGCTGTACAAACATATACCAAAACGTTTTTTACATAAATTTTTGAATTTCCTAAATGTTTGCTGGTTTTACGGAGACATTCCTGAAGAATGGAGGACAGCCATTGTTATACCAATATACAAAAAAGGAGACAGAAATAAACCAGTTAACTATAGAGGTATTAGTTTAGTAAATACTGGATATAAAATCTATTCAAAAATTATTGCAAAGAGATTAACAGCTATTGTAGAGGTACTTTTAGAGGAGAAGAACGGATATTAGGAAAGGCAGGTTCTGCACGGACTGCATATTCTCAGCTCCACAAATAATTGAAAAACAGAGAATTTAACATCCCCACACATATTGCATTCGTTGATTTTAAGAATGCCTTTGACTCTGTGGACAGAGACAAATTATGGACTATTATGTTAAGTAAAGGAATTCCAACTCCTCTAATCACAATAATTCAGAAAATATATAAGGAAAACATTATAACAGTTAATGCAGGTAATGGAATATGTGAAGATTCTAGAGCTTTTACCCAAGTGGTGAGACAAGGATGCCCACTATCACCTGTTTTATTAAATTTATATTTGGACGAAGTTATTAGGTTTTGGTTACAGGAATTTAAAACTAGTAAATATTTTAAAGAGTTAATTTTTAACACACTTTTATTTGCAGATGAACAGTTTATTATTTCTGAAACAGAAGACAATTTACAAAAGGCAGTCTATTATTATACAACATATCTAAAGAATATAATTTGGAAATTGCTACAAAAAAGACGAAAGTATTTGGTTTAGTTGGAACGAATCACCTAAGAACAAAAATTATTATAAATGATGAAACACTAGAACAAGTTAGCCAATTTACTTATCTAGGTTGCAGTATATCTTACCAATTTTCCAATGATGTAGAATTTAAATTGGCAACATTTTACAATTAATAGGTACTATTAAGAGAACTATTTTTAAGAAAGTGAGAACGGAAACTATTTTGAAAATATACAACACACTAGTTTTACCTACATTTTTATATGGGTCAGAAAATTGGACTGTAACAACCTTACAAAGACGAAGAATGGAAGCGGCAGAAATGAAGTTACTGAGACCTCTTGCAGGCCACACCCTTTATGACCACAAAATAAATGACTACATACACCGCGAACTACGGATTACAGGCATACTACACAAAATAGATGAATACAGACGGAACTGGCTTTCACACTTGCAAAGAATGCCATAAAACCGAATCCCTTTGAAATCATACCACTACAGACCTCAAGGAAGGAGAAAAATTGGAAGACCGAAGAAGTGTTGGCACGAGCAGCTGTAACTCTGGAGACAGAACGGATCAAAGGGTCCAATCCTTGATGTTTATGATGATGATGAATTAATTACTAATAATGTTGTTAGGCGCGATTGTATAATTCCGAAAAGCGCTTATGTCATGTCCCTATGTCCGTCCTTTCGCTTGCCTGCCTGCCTGTCTTTCTGTCTGTCCTTCCGCATGTAACAGCGCGGCTCTCCCTGATGAAGTTTCACACTGGGACTCCTAGGACAATGTGTCTAGGTAGTCCAAATTTATTTAAAATCGGACAAAATATCGGACATTTTACGTGAAGGCCTAACTATGTTTAAAAGTTGCTGCCGACGTGAACTCATCATGACAGCATCCGTGCGGCGCTCATCACTGTTATGTTTTTGGTTAGGTGAACGATCACAGTGTTCCGTTGTACGCATATTGCCTGTCTTGTTTGTGTATGTCGGTACCTGCAAATTACGTTCAAACAACGCAGTTACATTTCTTTTGACCACTCAGTTTGTATCGTGATGCTGTCTGCCGTGTTCCATTCAAGACAGAAAGTGATTAATTTAATGAAGCTCTAAATTACTAAGTTTATACAGTGTCGGTCTGCTCATTCTAGTGGCCACACGGTGTAAAGCGTGAGCCTGCGGCCCCTCGCTTACTGGGATTGCGGTTTCGAATACCGCCGGAGGCATGAGTGTTTGGCTCTTCTGAGTGTCGTGTGTTGTCTGGTTAACCTTTTGGCACCGGAATTATATTTTTTTAAATTTTAGTACACCCTGTATATAAAATTTGAATAATACAGGAACCAAATACGTTAGCATTATGAAACAAACTGCATTCTGAAGAGAAAAAAATGGAGAGTATATACCACGTTTAAAATATTCAGTACCTATATTTGTTGAATAAATATATAAAATGCAACGCTAAGAAGTTAACTGTGCGTTGCGACCCCTATATGGGTCGTTAGGCGTCAAAGGGTTAAGGTACCTGCGTCGGACTGATCACTGGTCTAGAGGAGTTCTACTGAATGTGGTGTGTCTGAGTGGGATCGTGCAGCCTTGATAATGAAACAATTGTGGCCCACTAGGGACTTTTGGGCCATGGGGGGTAAATGTATGGGGAAATGTATATAGCGTCGGTGGTACAGGTATGAAGTAGGTGTATTTGCCTTTTAAATACTAAACGTAGTCTGCTTTATATATAGAATCAATCCGTACTGCGCAATAAACAATTTACACCAAGGTTATAAAAACAAACCGGTTAATGACGTATAAAGCAAAAGTCGCTGTCTGTTCTGAGATACGTACAAAAAATAAAAGCAAAGGGAGCACCATGTAAATTTTTGAATGTTAAACCTGGTGATACGTAAAGAAACCGCTAGGCTTTAAAAGGTTGAAGGGCTCATACTGAAAGGGATAACCAAAATGTATGCCCCAGTGCCAATTTTTCACCACAAATCTCACATAGACAGGCGTGGCATAGAAACCGGTCCTCCTTCCATTCGAAAGAGTTCCGTCCAGTCTCCATCCATTCTAACACTTCGCTTGAGATAAGACTGTCTTTTCCTTAGCACATTCTCACTGTAAAATACTTTCCTACTGTTGAGCTTTATTATAAGCCAACAAAACACTCTCCCTCTCGATTAAATCACACAACGATCTAACACCACGATACACCGTCTAATCTTATTCTTAATATGTCCAGAGGAGTTCTAGCGTATTGTATATACACCAGTAACTTGCAACACGTGACTCGTGTATCCCTAGAGTCTGCAACACAAATTATGCCGATCTGCATTATCGTGTTTCACATACACCATATCACAGCTAGATTATGACTGCTTTACCGATAAACCGAGAGACTAAATCATTTTGGAGGGCATTAATTTCACGTGCCTCAATCGGGAAATCAATCACTGTCGTCCTCCAAGTTCAACTCCATACACTTCATTTTGACTGAAAGAAGAATTAATGTAACACCTATAGACTAAAGCACAGCGTGTTACGTGTCCTACCGAAATAATCCTCTATTTATTACCTAGGTTCATACATGGAAAATAGTAGAACTAATAAAGCTTCTCATCACGCAATATTCTCACTACAGCTTTATTTTTCTCGCACCTCCTAAATTGGTGGCGTTTTATGTGAAATATTTATTAACATAATGTAAGCATGTTTATTTGAAGAAAATGCTAGAAATGACGATTTATGGCATCTTATTGAGTTTGAAGGATCCAGGAATGCGTCTTGGTGAATGATAATCCATTACGAAAGTCATGTAGCTGTAACCGACTGACGGCAGTACTTTTCCAAGTGCAGCATGAGCTTGTACATATTCAAGGTGCATTCCTACGTTTCATTCCATTTAAGTGGCTTGCGTCCAAGGCTGGTGTGGCTTGAAAATTTAACACTTTTATACTCCATCGGAATACTTAATAGGAAATTTTAAAAGTTTTGTAGCCTTGGGGCTGCTCTTCAGTTTGTGAAACGGTCGGAATTGGTCTGGCCGCCCACGTTAGGGACTGTTAACCCTGGATTGGAATTTGTAGATTTCGTAGGGTAATGGAAGCCCAAACTCTTGATAGAGGGTAGGTAGGTTTCCACCCTTTTACAGGCCATGAAGGCCCTTGGGGTGAATAGAGGTATCGCTCTACTCTTTCTAGGACCTCGGCACTAGATGGGAATGGGGGGTCAGCCCCACGCCCCGGCCGCTCTTTACCCTAGGGAAAGACCCGGTACCTATTGTACAGGAGGCTGGGTGGACCCCAGGGCCGGTCCGGATAGGAGCGGAAAATCTCGTTCCCACCGGGATTCGATCCCGGACCGCCCAGCCCGTAGTCAGTCGCTATACCAACTGAGCTACCCGGTTCACGCTTGTAGAGAGTTATAGGTCTAAAAGTCAGTCAGTAAAGTGGCTGGCTCTGGGTTGGATTATGGAGTTCGAATCTTTCAAGGGACGCATTTTTTCTGTTTGCCTTATGATCCGGAAAGGCTCTGAGATACATCCATCCTCCAGGCAATGGCACAGATTTATATCCGATGTAAAAGCGAATGTAGTGTCAAGTCGATCACTTCCTACGTCTGGTTTCGACGTCTCCAATTTTCGAAATCCATTTTAGAATTTGTTAGTTCTTTGGCCAATTCGAGGATACCATAAACTGTACGCCACATTATGATCTAAAAATTGATCCAAAAATATGTACACAAAACGAGTCAAAAGATTTCTTATAAAGTAAAGCTACATTCCAGCATATTTCTGTGACGGCCACCATTGTCATTAGGGAAGTCCACCTCTACGAACAAAAACACCGCCTTTTTAAGCTGTCAACCTTACCATGCACACTGCACGATTCACTTCGTGTCCCCATCAACACAGAGCTTGCTGAACACAGACGCGCGGCACTTTCGAAGCAGCTGTCGAGCACCTTGCAAATTCAGCGGGTAGGAGAGGGCACTTGCACAGTAGTTGGCATATGTCGGTGAGTGTGTGTTCGTGCTTGTTTATGTTACGCCTAACACATAGAAGAAATCTTCTGAACCATTTTATGTGCATGTTGCTGAATTAATTTTCGGACAATGGCTTGATAGGTATGCACGTCACAAGTAACACTGTGAAATTTGTATGCCTCCTATCCGACCCTGGATTAAGACCTACGGTTATCTCGAAAGCGAGAGAAACGTGACGTATTAACGTAGTCGAGGGAATTATTAATTTTTATTACTTCCAAAACACTCGCAGGCACGTTAGAGAAATAAAATATAAAAAATAATTATTTTAACGAAATAAGATAGACAAACACATAGGGACAATCCCCAATAGAGCGCCAGTGTGAGTGCAGCGCACTTTGTGGCGCTGTAACGAAGGTGGTGCGTCGCAAAATTGTGCAATCAAGACTTTCTGTTGAGAGAATTTCATGGGCGCTAAGTGAGGGCGGCGCTGTACCGGCGTATGCTGTAACGGGGATTGACTATCCGTTCAGATTCATTGACAGGACCGATTTTGTCTCGCATTTAACAGTTGCTGCTGCTGCTGGCTGCTTCCTCACAAATTAGAGGCTTACTAATCTGTACTGACGTCACGGAGGGAGTGGAGGTCTACATTACAAGTTGCGGGTTGCGTGTGGTTCACGCAGGCGTGCTGCGAGCAATCTCATGAGTGATTACGCGAGCGACGTCGCGTAGCTTCTTCGTGACAGGTTACTGGAAATATGCAATATAATCTTTTTTGTTTGAATAATTCTTTGTTCTGAAAAACAGAACTACTAAATAAATAAATATACCCGTCATATATTACATATTTTGATGTAAAATCAACATTTATCTACATATATTTAGGCTTTTTAGCAGGCCATAATCGTGCTGTAGGAGAATATAGAAAGGTGTACATTTACAAAAGAATAAGCAGAATTACTGACGGATGAGCTCTCAAACATGCTACAATCCGTACTCTTAAGCACATTCAACAGCCCTGTACCATGAAAACCTTCAGAAATAAAATGCATATGAATACGAAGCCTGATACCGTAGCTGCACATAGTACATTCAGTGAGTCTAGAGTCATTAAAATTACTGCGAAGTGCACCTAGTGCACATCATATACTGTATGACCTAGGACCTTGAAAATCATTAAGCACTTAGGCAGTGGTCTTACGTATTAGAGTCCGCAGTCGTAAAGCTCAAGAACATGTTATGACGTATGTAATCTTGGAATCCATGGGTTGCATACGTCATAGAATTATAATGAATATGTGAAAGTTCACATGTGCAACACATCGGAGTGGGATATTGTAGCTACAAATGTTACATGTCAACACTAATTAACTTTGCTGGTGAAATGTATGTTTAGAATATTACAATGCTGAAATGTGATCTGTACGGTTGTGAAATGTGACGGAGTTCCACTGACGATCGCATCACAACAATTACGAGATGAGTGACGTGAAGGGAACAGAACTACTGTTAACCAGCGTTACATTTGACAGGTTCTGTCAGTTTCCTTTGCATGTGAGCTCGTAGGCTCCAGTATATTTCTATTTGTTTTATCTACACTTATTTCCTTCTTTAGTGTCTTTCTTCCATTTCACTTTCGTGCCCCTTGCCCTTCCTTTCTTCCATTCTTTCGGGCAAGTTCTTTCTTCTTTCTCTTTCTAGTATCCTTGTTCTTCGAAAATTGCATTGGAAGGAAGTTAACAAAGGCTTATACCTTTCGTGTTCACCCCTGAATACAATTTTCTCATTTACGATTCAACCAACGAAGTTACGCAAGTGATAAATGTTGATGGAAAGACACCATTTAATTATAGTGCTCTCATTTTGTAATTAATAAAATAAGCAACAAAGCTCACAAATTGGAAAGCATGCCGCTGCCACAATACCCAACTTGTACAACAAAATTAATATGTGACTATTTCTAGTGTGACTTATCAAAGAAGATATAGCTCCCTGAGGATGGTCTTAGGACCGAAACATGTCGGAGCGTTTTTAATGTTTTAATGTGTAAAAAAAACTTTATAAATTTTATATATGTGCAGTGGTTGGTGTGGTAATTGAGTAACTCGACAACATGCACGGTGTAACAATGAAAATACATAGACCTGTATTAAAGATTAACACAACATTCTGGGAGCCAAAAATATTTGATAAAATAATTCCCTGCAAACTTCAGGGTAAGAAATACTGAAATAAATAGCAACAAACATTCCGTTTTAAACTTCGACCCCAATTAAAGTCTTCTAAATAAGCGGAAGATAGTCGCAGTGCTACATTCCGTGTTTCAAAATTCCTTTTATTCCTGTCATTCTGTTACCCTGTTATTCCACTCGAAAATTTTCAGCATATTTTGGAAACTTTCTAATCAGAATTAGAATGTAGGCAACTGTAACTGCCGTAAATATAAGCAGATATTTTAAAATTCGGTGCAGTAAAGTTCCTTCGCATGCTCATTCTCTTTTTTGACAGTGAAATCTTTCTTAATTCTTACTCGATAATTTGTAAATCTTAACCATACAATGAGAAGAATAATTTGACTTGGCGTAAATCCACCATACAGGTCCTCTTCTATAGCATCCAGAGTTCACAAACAGAATGTGTGTCAAATCCTGTGGGAGATCAATGTCGCTCACATGGGGTGTCGTGGGTTAGAACATCGACCAAGAAAGAGCTTCTTCCAAATGAAGTTCCTCGTCTTTGTCCTGCTGTGTTTCAGACAAGCACGTGGTAATAATTTAAAAATACGACAGTCTCTTCTTTCCACGTCTTTTCGAATACATCATTCATTTTTATACAACATTTCGACGTTCTAAGTAATATTAGTAATAAATTACCCAGGACAACCAATTAAAAAGTATGTCACCTGCTGTGGTTATGAAGTGGTTCGGTGAGTTGCTAGGAAATTCTAAAGTGACAGTCACGGTTTATTCTCGACATTTACCCTGAGAACCTGATAAAATCAAGATAAGCCTCAGTTAGGATTGTCGTTTACCTGAAGCAGAATGTCCGGTATTTTCCAAGAATAATTGCAGATCTTTACCACTACATCAACCCGGTCTGTTCCAAGCAACAAGCACACCTCGCTTTGAGGAGGAGTCCATCTTACAGGTAGAAGATAAAACTGTGCTAACACTCCTAGAGAAGGAAACTCGTGTTCTGAGAACAAGTTGCTGACCTTCACGTAGGTCTCAGGTTTTATACTTAGCAGATCTACTGGTGACTCTTCCTTGCCTCACTTTAAAAAAAATCTTTTACCTTACTAAGCAGACCGAGCCTCCATTGTGGCTGCAGTTCACGTCTGACAGCAGAAACCCCTGCAGACAATCTACAGAAAAGCTGGTACCGACATACCAAATTACGCAGTGTCTTAACACACAAAGACAATGTAGACTAATTACTCTTAGTAACAATCACATACTAATGAAACCACTGGAAGGTCGGAGCACGATAACGCACCGGCTGGTGCTCTCGGGTCGCCTCTCAGCCTTATGTGATATTCATTTCACGGTGAGCGAAAGTGTGTCATGCTATGACAGATTCAGGCTTTATTGTCAGCAGAAGTGTTACTACTGTTTCTTAACGATGACTTATATAGCCATTAACTTAATCAGATCTCATGATAGTTCTTAAAAGTTATTTATCTTCTCTTCAGACACATCTTAATCAGTGGCGAGTAGAGAATTTAGATTGTCACTGAACCACAATGTTTCATATAAAAAACTTACATACTCGTGTCTTAACGAGGTAATACGATGTGAAAATGGTTAATTTGTAAGGAATTGGAAGGAGGCGACCGTGATCGACTTGAGAGTGCAATCATCAGCATTTGCGTGGAGAGATTTTGGGGAAAAAATTAAAAACCACAATGAGGGTAACTTGTAGCCCATTGTAACAGAGTGTCGATAACATCGTCCTAAGAATGCTAAAGTTTCAGTGATATTATTTTTCATGAAAGGCAAACGGATGTTGCCATGGTTCAGACGGTTATACGCCAGTTTCTCTGCTCTGAGGGCCGGGGTCCATACCAGATCATAAATGAAATGATAAGGCAACGATAAAAGTTACAGTGTTACAGATTAATTCATCCCTTTCAGAATAAAGGAATAACATTAGCAGTTCATGTGCCACGTATGGGATAGAAGAGTTTGAACGCGCATTTACGTAATATCGCTAAATAACGCTACAGAAGCTGTTGAAGCTAAATGATTTCAACACCAGAGTAAGTAACAAGAGTAGTTACCCCGTATTCTATTGTCCGCATATATTCTTCATGTAACAACGACGTTATTTTTCGTATAGTCGAAGTGGCGATTTGGCACACACTTGTAACTGCCAGTACAAAAGTTTTCCCCTAACGGAGAGAATATTGTCAAACACGATTTACTGTCACGTAGCGAAAATATTTCGGTAAGGGCAGGAAATACAATTTGTTTACCTAAAGGTGCAGTTCTTAATTACACAAATATTATCTTAAATTGACCAGTGTAACTAGAATTAAACATACGTTTAATTTAATGGATGTCTCAAATACAGAGTTAGTAGTGTGCTTAAATAAGAAGTCTATTATAAATATGATCCAAAACATACTTTGATTTTTTTTTTTGAAAACGTTTTAAGAAAATTCACACAAGAAAAACGCATACTTTTAATATTTATAAAATTAATTAGCTTTAAAAATGTATACAGTTCATTTCAGAGAAACAAGAAAACCATAACCACGGTATTTACGAAAATGTGCGAAAAATGGAATAAAAAGTCCGAATAACTCGAAAAAATAGACTCATGTGACCTCTGTAGTAAAGTGGCACAAATATTCACTCACGAAAATTATCCAGTGCACTAATTGAAAATATTTTTAACGAAAATAGTATTTGTGCGGAATATTTGCAAACTTAAATTAAATATATATCCATTTAAATTAACCATCACCTGAATTAAGTATTTATTCACTTCAATTAACCGGTGATTGGATAAAACTTGTAAATTAAAAAAAAAAAGTAATTTAAACACTTACACAAATTGTACATACAGTCTGTGCGCTACCCAATACCAGCACACAACCATCAAGATCCACCGCATAATAACTGTGAGTCTTTCTAGCCATCAAATTACGGAACAAGAGTCCCACCACGACGTGAAAATAGTGAACTTACCAGTTAAAAGTGAAAACCAACAACACAGTTTGTTAACTATAGCGAACTGAAATTAAAAAAAACTGTATACAAAAAAAAAAACGCTCAACTTCACACAAAATCCACGAATAAGTGCAGCAATACGAGGGTACAAAGCCCACAAGCACCAGCATAAAATAGCATATAGAATAGGTGTGCAATAATCTTGAACCATATAATGTTAAGAAATTAATCAAGATCAATTAATCTAGTGTGAATGATCGCCCTCAGCATGCTCTATAAATTCTACGCGACCAAGTGACACCACGGCTACTTACGTCCACCCCTACAAGGAAAGTTAAAAAATATATATAGTTTTATACCTATTTTTATATCCAATAGTATTTTAACCGCTAACATAAGATTTTAAATGCACTTAAAAGTCCAGTGTAAACAGTGGGATCCCATTGGTAGAGTTAACGAATATACCTTAATTCAAATATTATTCTGTAGGCCTGATGATGGCCGGATAAAACGGCCGAAACATGTAGCCTGATTAACCAGTTCTAAAACTACAACTGATAATCAATTGTTGTGCATGACGATACTTTGCAATGAAATTTATTACACATGCACAACGGGAGAGCGTCATTCAAATTCAAAATTGTACATATACTCACTTCAATTAGAATATGAACTGGGTATATATTCACTTAAATTCAACGGAATCTGAATTTAAATACCTATTCACTTAAATTCACCAGTAACTGGATTCAATATTTATTAACATCAATTGACAATTACTGGAACAAAATATTATTTTACACAAATTAACTACCTTTGGAATTATATATTTAATTACTTCTTTTAGTATCTATATTAAGTATATATGCACTTCAATTAAACAGCATGTAAATTAAATATTTATTTACTTTAAGTAACTGGCGTCTATATGAATACTGATTCATTTCAATTTAAAAAATCTGAATAAAACATTTCTTTACACGAACCGGTATGTACATTCAGTCACCTACTGAGCCAACAGAGCAAGGAAAGCTTCGAAAATACTTAGCATAGAGAGTAACAAAGACATGAACAATTTGCACACAGTTTGATAATATCGAATCCAATGGCGAAAAACTCATGTAACTCCAACAAATGCCCTATTTTACAATTTATGCGCATTATATTTTACATAACCCCTACATACTTCGGCGTCATTATCTCGCCATCGTAAGGGAGGTAACACCAAAATTTCTTTAAAACATACATCAATAAAGTGAGTCAAAATAGCTTGCGTATATTTTAGTGCCAATTGTGCAGAACTCCACTATTCATACCACAACATATGCACGCTTATTGTGCCCCATTTTATTGATACATGTTTTGGTATTAGCTCCATTAAGACAGCGAGATAATAACGCCGAAATATGTAAGAACTACGTAAAAGATAACATGCATAAATTGTAGAATAGTTCATTTGTTAGAGTTTACATGAGTTTGTTACTTCTTCATAATGCATAAAATAAACAATACAAAGGGATATCCAGGAGTACCTGCTTGGAATTACAGACAAGATTATTTACAACTAATGTAATGGAACTGGTTCTTCATTTAGATCTTTGTATTTATTAATTTTGTCAAGAAACTCCTCGCGTTTAATGAACACTAAACTTTATTTCCGCCTCACCAAATTACGTCATTAGAACTTACGTTGAAACAATTTAATCCGCATCAATTTCGGCAAGGTCCCGTTTAGTATGATCTCTTGTAATTAGAAGTTGGTCGAGGCCTAACAGTAAGCGGGCATTGAATTGATCCTGGCGGTTAATTAGTTCGAGGGTATTTTATCTAAGCACCTTTCTTGTCATTCTACAGCTCATATTTTGCTGAGTATGTCACGCGAACCACGTGCATCCGATTTATACTTCTTTCACTAAAGTGTGAAATGAATAGAAACAAATGCCTGGCAGGTACAGCCCTTTTGCTATCTTACGTCAGCGTGCAAACAACGGAAACATTCTCCCTGCTTAGAGGTACTAGAGCTGGGCCTGGTTACAAGACTACAAGCACTTACAGAGCTCGGATCCCACAGTGTGCTCTTATATTTACCGAAAAAGCATAATATTCCTTACATAATTTTCGTAATATATAGCCTAAAATGGCGCTGCACAAACGTGACTGTAAAGTTATCCCTAGGGAGTGACGTGAAATAGCGTAAAATGAAGGGAAGTACCTGTCAAAGAGCCAAAAGTGAGGTACTCAGGTAACGAAGGGAACTGATGATTTTAGAAAGAGACAACTCTGCTTCAGGCATATCTGCTCCTTCCAATTTACCATGCTACGGTCGCCTATTCCAGGCCATAAGCAAGCTTCTGGCGCACACCTGCCCCAAGACGGCGATCCATCTGTAAATTTGCACAATTTTTAGCTCTTTCATAATTAACATTTTTAATTTGTTGTATAAATATCTTAAGTGTTCATAAAATCTCCTTCCCAATTGTAAACGAAATATACATAATTCTTACCTATCAGCTGTGTGTCAGGAAGGTACTGGTTCAGATTTTTGATTGAGGATGCCAAATATCCTGCAATGAAACTCTGACAAAGTAGCGGGTCGCAGCTGTTTGCCTCGTAGAATTATCACATTGTGCAAACTAAACTCAGTGGTTTTATTAATGTTTTATTGAAGACAGCCAAACCGCTCCTTCCTAATGCTTTGAACAGTTAGATGCACTGCTGAGACATGAAATGTCGGATTTAGGTGAGTAAAGCTAGTTCAGACTTAACTAAAGTAGATCCACCTTAAATAATAAAGTAATTTTATGTAATAATATATAAATTCGTAATAGTAATACGATGGGTTGGCAATGAATGTTAACAAACATTAACAGTACATGGTAAGGTCACTGCCAAGAATGCAATCGTACAACTCCATTTATCTTGCTTGGCATGCTGCCATCTCCTTTGATTTCAACTTTACCGTCATGCCTGGGACATTAAGACGGTTTAACTGCACATACGGGAAAACAGGAAGAAAACTTTTCACGCTCTGTTGCTACACGCTGGAGGTCATTATACTAACAGAAATTATGAATTTAGGGACAGGCAAGTTGGGTAACAGAACGAAAGCAATGTCTGCTTTAATTGTTCAAGTCCCGACATGAACTTTGATGCGCGCCCAACGTACAAAAGTCTCTCTTCCACTGCACACAGAAGGTTACCGGGCCGCATTCGGCTTCCTGTTCAGGGAGAACCGGGGATTCTTAACGTTCCTTAACCCTTTGGCCCTGGAGCTGGACATTTACAGTTTAGCACACCATCTATGTAAAATGTGAATATTTTATGAACCAAGAAGGGTAACATTAGGAAATACACGACATTTTGTGGAGGAATAAACGAAGATGGCGAAAGTCTAAAAAAATAATTAAATGTATTTATTGACTAAATATATAAAAAGAGTACTCTGGGGAGTAGCGGTACGTCTGTCCTATATATAGGATGCATGGTGCATAAAGGTTAATTTACTGAACGATACTTTGTTAATGGCATATGGCATTTTCCTACAAAGACTAGGTACAATAAAAAAATCCTTACTACTTTCGGTATCGTGGCCGATTTGTGAAAAAAATAATAGAATTATTTATTGTGATGTCTTAGAATAATGAAACAGTGGGAAAACACAGTAGTAGATTTATAAATTTATGCTGGGTTCTTGACTTTAAGGACAGCACATATCTCTAGGTCTTCTCAGAACTTTTTTTCCTTATTTCGATTAACACTTTAACAGTCTACAATTCCTAAAGAACCCTGGCAAATTATGAATCTAGGGTAATAATAATTTATAAATTTTCAGGTTAATAATTCAGGCCAAAGAATTTTACTTGGAGGAGGCAATGAAAAACCCAAAAAAGACAGAATAAAATGAAATTTAGATCACACCCCAAAAAAGTGCATAATATAGATCAACTCATCTTTTTCTTTCTCACTAAGATAATATAGCTGGGGGGATTTCGTGATAGAATATATGGACCGGAGAAAGGGAAAGTAAGGGAAGTATTTTGAAAACTGCGCAGTGAGTAGCTTCACACTTTTCACTCTCTACCATACACTACTTGAGCTATTAAATTAAATTATTCGCGGGACTTCTAAAAGCGTGGGTATAGACTCAGTTTTTCTCTGTGCTTAATTTAACACCCTATGCATGAAGACGTCAAGGAAATAAAGTACAGCACCATAAAGTTCGAATCTTCGTACTGGAAGGAGTTGAGTGGTCGCCTACACGCCCTTACTGCTGTAATGCGTCGGAAAGCGCCTGGTTTCCATTATATAAGATAGGCCTAGGTGAAGCCAAATATCAGCCTGGATTCTGAGAAAAAGTCTTCTGCCTCTGTCGGAAATAGAACGCCGGTTTCCCCATTCGTCCAGCCTGCAGCCTGTTTACTATACCGACTGAGCTATCGAAAGTGAAAAAGAGTAGAGAAGAAAATTCTAAAGGTTATAGAACACTTGCTAGATTTATATGTAGATGGGAGAACACTATTGAAATGAATGATGAGAAACAAGCTGTGAACGTATTGACTAAATTTATCAGTCTCATGATAAGGACAAGTGGCGGGCTGATATGATATTATAAAATTCGGCTTGCATGGAATACTGCTTCTCACAGAAGAATCTGCACTGTGGAATTATTGTTGTTCTTTTTTCCACTCGCGCTAGGAAGATAAATATGTGGCATTATGGCGAAGCTTCAATTACAATATTACCCTTAACAAAGGCCCTAAAGGGTACGACTAGTCTGATTCGCGCTCCAGCTGCTTTCATCCATGGGAAGAAGTTTCTTGTTCCAATTGAATAAGATGTCGAATGGATCCAAAACTTGTCTCGAGGAGGTGGCGAAAGAAAATGCTTGGACTCTGCCCTGCCGAGAATTCCCAAACGCTCGTCCAGTCTGCAGCCAGATGCTGTATTGAATTAGACATACCGCGTCCTAACCTGCGAATTTACGTTTTATGGCAGATACGGTCCTGCTTGTAGGGCTCGGAAGTTTCAGTGTCCTCCTAGTCGGTGGGAAGGAGGAGCCCCGCATGGTAAAGAAGTTGGGTTAGTGTGATCGGATGGTATAGAAGTCACGTCATCGAGGCGACAATTTAGTGGTGCTAAGGCAAGTTCTCGGCAACTGGGGCCACTTTTTATTGCATACGCAAACCTTGACCTTTTGGCATGGTTGACGTTATACAGTCCCAGGGTACAATGATTCAGCTGCAGCTTATGGCTATAAGAAGTGAATAATACGGTTAGAAAATGACGTCTGTGCACAGAACCTTCACCACTTACAAACGTGACTGAAATACAGAAATTCATATAAGAATTGTATGGAGCATAGTGGTTAAGGTGCTGTGCTACAAATTAGAAGGTCGCTGGTTCGATCCCAGCTGGTGTCACTGGATATTTCACTGACATAAAATCCTTCCGATCGCACTGTGGCCCTGTAGTCGACTGAGCCTCTAACAGAAATGAGTACCAGGAGTATTTCCTGGGGGTAAAAGCGGCCGGTGCGTAAGGCTGACAACCTACCACCATCCTGTGCCGTTGTAACGAAATCTGGGAACCTTAACTTCCTGGAACCCTCTGGGCCCCTCCGGGCCTGTAAAGGGACTGCTTTACCTTTTATATAAGAATTATATATTTAATAAACTGAATGAGTAAATACGTATGTGCTGCACTCACGGAAGACACTGGAGCTAACTACTGGCACGGTAATTGTCAGACGGCTTCCAAGGGTGCACATTTCATATCTGTGATAAATAAAAGAGATGGAAAAGGAAGACAGGAGAGAGGATAAGAGAAGAAAAAAACGTAGGAAATTTTTTCTTGAATTTTAACAGCATTTTCCCACCACTGAGTGAATATTGTGCGGTGTGGTGTGTGTTTTTGTGTGTGTATGTGTAGAAAAAAACCCCACTTAAGATATATGTTCGTGTGGCACATTATTTATCTATATATAAATTTTTTGTACAGTATATAATTAAATCCATCGAACGGCCTGAGAGAAATTGGTAATCCTTCACATATTCGAGAAAATTTTACAGATCCCGCAGTTTTACTGCAACAAGATATTTTTTCCGAAGATGCATAATATATACTTATCATCATTGTTACAATAAAACTATCACATTATATGCTGTGTCAGTTTTCTCATTTCTTTCCTTTGCCGTTTCTTCTCTTTTTGCCCCTTTGTAAATTGCAGTGTTATGCACGTATTTTGTATACCGTTGTACAAACTGTTCCTCATGAAATGAATTCCTAGGGAAACTTTTATCCTTAGTCGTAGTTTTTCTTTAGCTAAGTTCTTGTGTTCTCATATCCGTTTCGTTAATCTCTTTCCTTTACCAAGCACAAGCTTATATCGAGACTTCTTCAATATAGGTAGGTTTGTTATTTAATACCATTTTATTTAGACAGAGTATACAATGGCTCTATACAAGTCTATGTCGGATATTCTGTTTTTCTGTATTTTTATAATAGTTTAAGAATCAAAGTGGATCAGTCTAGATTAGGACTGCAACCGACTCGGTTCGAGTGACAGCAGCTTAGCTCTGCTTATTCTCATACAAACTTTCTTCCGAAAAATAATCACGTTAATTAGACATAAGTGCCTCTGTGTGTTTTGTGTGGTTTCACAATCCTTGTTTCCCCTCAGAAGTATTCTAATATCCAATGATGCGTGATGACAAAACGTTTAAAATTGTAGGGAAGTGAAAAATGAGGAGTGAAGTGAAGCGAAGTGAAGTGAAGTGCAGATCTTTGATAGAGCGTGTGTATTATTATGGACTTATAATAATACAGTTTGTATACTTGTTACGGTACAGTATGTCTTGTTGCCTCATTGCTCTTTGCTTTATGTCTTGTGCTCTTTGTTATGTCCTAATTAATTTTTTATGTTTTATTTATTCGTTTTATGTTTGTTTTCTCGTTTTGTATGTTTCGCTTTCTATTTTGTGTGTTCTGTGTTTTTGTAATGTTTTGTGCATTGTTCCATTGTTTCTCCCCGTGTATATAGTTGTTTATTTTATATTTGTGTACAATTTTACCCAACACTGCCACCGGGTGGAAACCCAATTGCAGTTAATAGATATCATATCATATCATGTCATATCATATCATATATCATATCATGTATCATATATATCATATCATATATCATACCATATCATGTATCATATCATACATATCATATCGTATCGTATCATATCATATCATATCACATCATATCATATCATATATCATATCATATC
>Ga0209755_10004133_pt1 | contig 17434 bp, 14 predicted proteins | sample TergutCo191P1_FD_187301 | JGI IMG/M metagenome (GOLD analysis project Ga0209755, IMG submission 187301) | Cornitermes sp. P1 segment gut microbial communities from Petit-Saut dam, French Guiana - Co191P1 (SPAdes) (version 2) | ecosystem: Host-associated > Arthropoda: Insects > Digestive system...
ATTTATAGCGCTTCGCGACCAACCGCGCAAGCGCTTTGGCGCGTTTTTTCGAGGAAAATCTTTTGCCCGCTCTGGCGCGGGGGCTTTCTTTATCGGCTTGTTCGCGCCGGCGACTTGGCGCGTTATTATGGAAAAAACGCGCGTTACTCAAATGGCTAATCCCGCGCGAGAAACGCAAGCGCGGCCTTCGGCAGCCGCCGCGCCTGGCAGTTCCTCAAGCATGCGCGCAAGCTTCTTTCCGCGTCGCATATGCGCATCCTCGGCAGGGTTTAACTGGCGCTTGCCTCGCGTGGCGAATATGCCTCTTGCGAAATTTATGGAGTTTCGCAAGAGGCATATTGATTTCCGTGACGGGACAACTCGTGGTGTTGACATATCCCCCCTTAAATGCGACGATGCTTCAACTGGCGGGCGAGGCTTGCGTGCTTTTCGGCGCGTTGCCCAATATTTAAGGAAGGAACGGACGGGCGGCGTCGCGCGGATCCGTCGGCGTGATTGCCGCTTGACTGCGAGCAACCGAAAAAAACGCATGGAATTTGCGGCGAAGCGCGGTATTATAAACGCTGGGGCGGAAAACGCGCAGAGCCGTTTCGTTTCTGCGTCTTGGCTTTCGTTCAAACAACTAATTACCTGGCTCCCGCCATGCGAAAGGCAGCGGGGGCTGAAAGACGGAGGACGGTTATGGGAAAAGCTGCGCTGTCAGCGGTTATACAGGTAATCGAGGAAAAATGCATAAACTGCCATGCATGCATCACGGCGTGCCCCGTGAAGTTTTGCACGGACGGCTCCAAGGAAAAGCTGCTGATCAACCCCGATCTGTGCGTGGGCTGCGGCAACTGCATTCGAGCGTGCAGCCATGACGCCAGAGTGCCTATGGACGACACCTCTCACTTCCTTAGCGACATAAGGCGCGGCGACAAGATGGTAGCGATTGTCGCGCCGGCGATAGTATCCTGCTTCCCTGACGCCTACCTTCGCATGAACGGCTGGCTCAGATCGATAGGCGTGGAGGCGGTGTTCGACGTGAGCTTCGGCGCGGAGCTTGCCGTGCTGTCGTACCTCGACCACATAAAGAGGAACAGGCCCAAGTTCGTCATCGCGCAGCCGTGCCCCGCAATCGTTACTTACATAGAAATTTACCGGCCGGAGCTTATCCCCTATCTGGCGCCGGCGGACAGTCCCATGATCCACACGATCAAGATGATCCGCGAGTGGTACCCGCAGTACCGCAACCACAAGACCGTGGTGATCTCGCCGTGCATGGCGAAGCGCAGGGAGTTTGACGAGGTCAACATTGGCGACTACAACGTCACGATGGTCGTCCTCAAGGAGTATTTCGAGAAGATCGGCATCAACCTGCATTCCTTCGACTCCCTGGAGTACGAGGGCGCGCCCGCGGAAAGGGGCGCCGGGTTTTCCTCTCCGGGCGGGCTTTTGGACACGCTGGAAAGGTTCGTGCCGGGAATCAGGCGCGACACGCGGAAAATCGAGGGGACGCTCCACGTCTACCATTACCTCGACGACGTGGCGAAGCTCCTCAACGCTCCGAGGGTAAAGTTCCCGCTTGTGATCGACTGCCTTAACTGCGAGAAGGGCTGCAACGGCGGCGCCGGCACCGGGAACGAGGACAGGCCGCTTGACGAGCTGGAAAGCCCGATCCGCAGCCGAATAGCCAGGCTGGAAGAGGCCATCGGCGCGACGGCGGATCCGAAAAAAACGCAGAAGGCATTCAGGAAGTATCACGAGAAGCTCGAGAAGTTCTGGAAGCCGGGGCTTTACAAAAGGGAGTACAGGAACCTTTCCGGCAACAACGACATCCGGCAGCCGACGGAAGCGCAGATCGGGGAAATCTATCGCGCGCTGCGGAAGCACCGCCCGGAAGACATCTACGACTGCACCGCTTGCGGCTATATGAAGTGCCGCGTGATGGCGATCGCGATCTTCAACGGGCTCAACAAGCCGGAGCACTGCACCCACTACAACGCGCTCCTGGTCGAGGAGACGCGCGAGGAGATCCGCCGGCAGCTTACCGAGCAGATCAACAAGGCGGTGGCGATGCTCGTCGGGATGACGAGCATGACGCAGACGCTGCTGGGCCGCCTGGACGAGCACATGGACGTGATGAAAAGGGGCGCGCGGGTCGCGGCGGAAATGCAGGACTCGCTGCAGTCGGCGTCGGACCTTGCGCACAAGGAGCGCGAAGAGATACAGGGCCTTACCGAAAACACCACCAAGGGCAAGCAATCCATGCTGGAGACTTCCAAGTCGGTGAAGGACATATCGGAGTCGGTGGACGGCATCGCGTCGGCGATCAAGATCATCGCGTCAATCGCGTCGAACACCAACCTTCTGGCGATGAACGCCGCGATTGAGGCCGCGCACGCCGGGGAAGCCGGGCGCGGCTTCGCGGTCGTCGCCGACGAGATCCGCCGGCTTTCCGAGACCACCAGGGACAACTCGCGCCGCATCGCGCAGACTCTGTCGAGCATCATCGAGGGCATCACCCTTACCTCGAAGAGGGCCGGCGACACGAGCGAGCTTATAACGGGGATGTCGAAGTCCATCGACGGATTCGCTACAGCCATGCGCGGGTTCATCGAGACCATGGACGAGCTTTCCAAGGGCGGCTCGGTGATTTCCGGCGCGATGGACGACGTGCGCGACCACAGCGAGGCCGTCCGGATGGGCTACAACGAGATCATATTCAACATCAACAAGCTCAAGGAAGAGATGGAGGTCATGGCGGTTCAGGCCAGGGTGTAAGCCGGGCGGCAGCCTGTCAAGCGCGGATTTGTTTTTTCCGCCGGGGTCGCCGCTACGCCGCATCCCCGGGAACCGCTGGTTAAAGCGGAATCCAGCGGTTCCTGCGGACTTTCAGTCCGATGCGTCTGCATGGCGCAGACGCGGTTAAGCAGCGCTGATTTCGGCATCGCAGATGCCGCATCCCCATTGGATTTATTCAGCGCTTCCCTTGCCGCCATCGTCTTGGCGACGTTCCGCCGAAGGCTCGCCTGCTCCTCGAAAAACCGCGCGAACCCCGCGTCCGCGTAAAAGTCGCTCAGAAGCGCGGCGAACCCGACCGCGTTCTCGGGCGTCCGCCGGCGGTCGCCATGCTCGATGTCCCAGAACAGGAAGCCGAGGTTGCCCGGCAAGCGCGAAGGCGCCGCCGGTTTTTTCCAGGTGTATCGCCATGTTGAAAGCCGCCTCGCGCAGAAGCGGCTTTCTCTCTTTCATGTTCAGCCCCATTTCGCCCTCCGTGCCCTCCCTCGGACAAGCGTATTTGGGTTAGGTTTTTATTTTGAGGCATGGCCGCTTTTGGGTTAGATTATTTTTGAGGCAACTCGAGGTATTGCTTATGCGTGTTGGATATGTTAATATGACCCAATGGCTGGTTACGGCGACACACAAAAGGAAGAAACTCTAAAAGCCCAAGTCTTCATGGACTTTTTCGGAACGGCGAAATACTCTTATGAGCCGGACACGGACAACATAGATTTCATCGTTACAGACGCAAAGCTCCAAAAAAACAGCCTATTCAAGAACCATTACCTTTGGGCAGAAGCGAAGAAAGGAATCGACGACATTCCTTCAATGCTTACACAGTTGATCCTCACTATAAAAAAAACATACGACAAAGGCGAACAGTTGCCTCCTCCCTACATAGGCTGCTTTGACGCAAAAAAATTCGCTTTCGTTCCCTTTCACGACATTTTGCCCATATTCACGGAAAGCGATTTTAACTGGAACATCACCCCAAGCAACCGTGAAAGCGCGGACTTCCAGAAAGCAAGAAAGAAAGTTTCGAAATTGATAGAAAAAAACATCGAAGTCTATCATTTCGCCGATGACAAAAACGAGCTGCTTTCCTTCATTAACAACAACTTGATATTGGATGCGATGGCCACAAAGAACCAGATAACAAAGAACAATTTTGTGCATATATACAATAAATGGGTGAAAGAAGTAAAACCGCTTATCAATATACCCAAAGATGAATGGGACGACCTAAAAAAATCGGGTATCCTTGACTGCGACTTTTACCGTGCCGACATAATGAGTAGCGAAGGTAATACCATAACGGAAAAATTAAAAATAATTCTAGAAAAAGATAATTACAGGCTAAAGGAAAACATAAAGGGGCGCCTTTTTTCTACGGCCATCGATTTCACCGATGGCGGTACGGCCTATCGTCAGTTCTGGAACAAGTATGAGCGTCCCCCTGCACAAGAGTATCAGCAATATATCACCGATCGTCGGGATTTGCTCGTTCCCCAAAATATCCGAGAAATGAAGGGATCTTTTTTTACCCCGGCGATTTGGGTGGAAAAATCGCAGGAATATTTGGAAGCCGCATTCGGAAAAAACTGGCAGGATGAATATGTCGTGTGGGATTGTGCCGCAGGGACGGGCAACCTTTTGGCCGGACTTGTGAACAAATACAACCTATGGGCTTCAACCATTGATCAGCCGGATGTGGACACCATGCATGCTTTGATTGACGAAGGCTTTAACCTGTTGCACGAGCATGTATTTCAATTTGATTTCTTGAACGGCAGTTTCGACAAACTACCCAAGGGCTTGAAAGACATTATTGACGATCCCGAAAGACGGAAAAAGCTTATCGTGTTTATCAATCCGCCATATGCGGAAGTTGCAACGACAAGGCAAAGGCACGGCACAGGCCAAAGCAAAAATAGTATAGAGCAAAGCAAAGTTCATAACAAGTATGGAATTTACATGGGCATAGCGAAAAAAGAAATATTTGCCCAATTTTTGACGCGCATTTATTTTGAAATACCAGACTGCCAAATCGCCGAATTTTCTAAGCTAAAGGCGCTAAGCGGCCCTAATTTCGTTCATTTCAGGCAGTTTTTTAGAGCCAAACTAAAAAAATCTTTCATTGTCCCCTCTAATACATTCGACAACGTTTCTGGGCGTTTTCCCATCGGTTTCAAGATATGGAACACTGGGAAAAAAGAAATTTTCAAGAAAGCCTCATTGGATATACTCAACGCTGAAGGTAATGTTTCTGGGAAGAAGAAAGTATATTCATACGATAACTGCAAATTCATAAATGATTGGCTGATTGCAAAAAGGCAAAAATACATTGCCGAAGATGACAAGCTGGGTTTTATTGGCTGTTATGGAAATGATTTTTTGAATCAAAAAATATGCAGGATACACAGAACGAAAGAAGAATTCGGCACCCCAAGAGGCAATTTTATAACCAAGCAGAATATTTCCGATATTGCCGTGTATTATGCGGTTAGGAAATGTATAGAAGCAACATGGCTTAACGACCGCGACCAGTTTTTATGGCCAAATGACGAATATGAGGAAGATGATGAATTTAAAAATAATTGCCTTGTTTATACTTTATTTGCGAACAATATATCTTCAAGCTACGGCATAAACCATTGGATACCATTTTCTGAACAGGATGTGAACGCAAAAGCCAAATTTCGGTCAAATTTCATGAGCGATTTCCTGAAGAAAAAGAAATTATCAAATGAAGCAAAAACGGTTTTGAATTATGGCAAAAAGTTTTGGTGTTATTACCATGCAAAAATACCCAACAACAAAACCGTGCCTGTAGACGCTTCGTTTTACGATATTCGTGAATTTTTTCAAGGCAGAAACGAAAAAGGCACAATGAAACAGAAATCCGATGATGAAACATACAATGCCTTAATAAAAGACCTGCGCCAGAGTCTATTTGTGCTAGGAGAGAGAATAAAGCCGAAGGTGTATGAATACGGGTTTTTGATGGAATAACTAATTATGAGTTGGCTTATTTTAGATAAAAATCAGAGTAAATATTCGACAAAACTGTCCGATGTTTTCTTGGGGGATAATTTATTTATGAACATGTCATATTGCCAATCTCGGAAAGAATTATTGGAAAATATATATGAATACTGCAAAAATGATATTTTGCCTGCTATTGATAATGATCTAAATAATTCTGTAGCATGTGATAAGGATGTAGTGATATGCGGTATGGAAATATCTGAATATAAATCGTATCTGCGATATTTGGAAGTATGCATTCATTTGCAAGCATTGGTTCAAATGTGGGAACAGCAAATTGCATCAACTTTTATGTATAGCATTGGACGAGAAAAGCAAATTATTTCAACGCAAGGCAATAGTGATATTACATCATTCGTAAATTTTAAGGGCATATTTATCCTATTCGACATTGATGTCACAAGTTGGACACTTTGGCAAAAAATTTCGGATATAAGACACATCGTAAATGTAATTAAGCATTCAATGGGGAAATCTCTTGATACAATAAAAAATATAAAGCCAAATATTATTTTTCACGAGAAGCAGAGCAACTTTGACATGGTAACATTTTCGTATTCTTCGCTACTTGAGGAAAATATGGATATTTGCGAGTCATTTGATGAATATGTAGGTTATTTATTGTGTTTTTGGGATGAAGTTCCACAGCGTATTGAAATCCTAAAAAATTAGAACCAATATGATTCAAATGGACTGATGGTATTAGGCGATGTGTTTACTTGTTATCTATGCCTGTACTTGAAAAATCAATTTCGTTGAAAGTGTACCCTAGAGTTACTGATTTTCTTGAATTTTTCAATACAGAAATGAATATTGTTTTTTTAAAATAGCATATGAATTCGCTGTATTTTTGTTTGGACGAAAATATTGTCAGGATAGTATAGCAAAATAAAGAATCCCCGCCGCAGAGCAGCGGGGTATTGAAGATTCATTTTTGAGCGCTTTGCGTATGCGGGGGAACAAATCCCCCGCACCCCCAGTTTTACGCCCCAGAGGGGCGGGGTATCAGACCCAATTTTATGGAATGAAATTCGTTGCGTATTGAAGGCTTATGTTGATATGAACAAAACAACAATGAAAACTACTCAGGTATTAGCACAACAGGTGATAAATAAATATATGCGCAGAGATGACAGCACATATTATATTACAGAGTTGTTCACTAGATATTTCAAGAATTTTTATAATTGGTGATAGTCACTGGGTACTAAATTCAACTGTTAATTGTGAAGCAATAATAATAGATTGAATAATTCGATTTGTTGCGAGAGTGACGGTTCTCCCGCAAAAGGAACACAGATACCTAACATTGCTATCCTCTCTCCCTTATCTTACATAGCATTCGTCCCGGCTGAACTTATAGCCCTTCGCGACCAGCGCGTAAACTTCCTCGATATGCTTGAAGCCGCGCTTCTTGTGCGCGCGCAGGTATCGCCCGGCGGCGCCGCCGAAGTTTTCCGCCATGTAAAGCGCGTCGTAAGCGCGCGTCACGTACTCGAACGCCATTACCATCCCGTTGGCATAAAACGGCAGATTCCCCGCGTCCACCGAGTCGTCGCACAGCTTGCGGAACTTCGCGTCTTGCCCGTACCACGCCTGGGCGATGGGGTTGGCGAACGAATGCGCGAACTCGTGCGCCAATGTCGAGGCAGCGCTTTTGCCGTAACGCTTTGCGCAGCGCAAGGCGGCGTATACGATGTTGTCCCGCGGCGTCGCCCCGTACACGGCGCCGCCGTAGTTGCCGCTTGTCGGCGACAGGACGACGCGCAGGTTGCCGGGGTTGGCGCCGTGCGCCGCGAACCACCCGAAGTTAAACCGCCGCAAAACGTCGCGGCGAAACCGCTCGCTGCGCTTCATGTAAAGACCCGCGTTCTCCTGGAAGAAGCCGGCGAAGCCCGCGTCCGCGTAAAAATCGTTCAGCAGCGCGACGAAGCCGCCCGCGCTGTCTTTCGTCCACCGCCGGCAGCTAAGCAGGAAGCCGGTGTTGCCGACCAGCGCGAAGGCGCCGCCGGTTTTTTCAAGGTGTATCGCCATGCTGAAAACCGCGTCGTAGCCGAAGTTAAGGTTTCGCCTCGCGTACGCCACGGCGGGATGCTCCCTGTAAGCGCCGAAACGCGCGTCCAGCGCTTTTTGGTAGCCGTCGGCGGTGTCGGCGTAGGGCGCCCTTCCCGCCAGACGGAACGCCAGGGAGACAAGCTCGAAGCGCTCGTCCACGAGGCAGGCGGTGCCCGCCGCATTGGCGTCGCCCTTCGCGCTCGCCTTTCCGCGAAAAATGTTTAAAAAAACACCCATGCGTTTCGCTCCCCCAAAAGCCCGCCCCGGAAACACGCGCTCCCGAAGCGGGCTTTGCCTGGAAAAAATCCACGCCGAAATTGCGCCGTCGCAGCGCGGCAGCGCCTGCTACGGCGCCGCCACGCGTATGGGCGAGCTGTAGTGCGTTTCGTCCGCAAAACCGCCGCCGCCCGAGCCGTAGCCTAGCTGCCCATAGTTGTTGCGCCCCCACGCCCAAAGCGAGCCGTCGCGCGTTATGCCCATGGCGTGGTCGCGCCCGCTGGACACGGCAACCCAGTCATGGCGTTCCCCCGCGCGAGCCGGGGTGGGCCGGTGGGTTGTCGTGCCGTCGCCAAGGCGCCCATACCTGTTGTTGCCCCACGCCCACAGCGAGCCGTCGCTTTTGATGGCGCTCGCGCCCCAAACGCCAGCGGACACTGAAACCCAGTCGGCCGACGCCCCAACCTGCCCGGGGGTGTTGCGGTTGGCCCTAGTGCCGTCGCCAAGCTGGAGGGTCGAGTTGTCCCCCCATATCCACAGCGTGCCGTCCGCCCTTATCGCGGCGCTGTTGTTCTCCGACGCGGATATGTAAACCCAGTCGTAGTCGCCGCCCACCCGCATGGGCGCGGTGACTCGGTTCCCAACAACAGCCCTGTCGGGAAGCTCGCCTACCCCCAGTCGCCCCAGCCCGTTGCTGCCCCAAGCCCACAGCGAGCCGTCCGTTTTGAGCGCGATGGTGTGAACCCAGCCAGCGGACACGCGCGCCCAATCGTGGCTGTCCCCTATCCGTACCGGCGTGTTGCGGTTCGTCGTGGTCCCGTCGCCGACCGCTCCGACGCGGTTTTCCCCCCAAGCCCACAGCGAGCCGTCCGTCTTCAAGGCGGCGACGCGCCCTTCGTGGCGCCCGCCGCCTGTTATGGAAACGTAAGCCCAGTCCATGTCTGTTCCCACCTGCGTGGGCGTGGTGCGGTGCGTCCACGCGCCGTCGCCGATCTGCCCGGTGTCGCCGCTGCCCCAGATCCACAGCGAGCCGTCCGTTTTGATCGCCGCGGTGTTGCTTCCGCCCACGGACACCATAGCCCAGTCGTAGCCGCCGCCGATTCTGACCGGCCTGTGGCGCTCTGTCCAAGTGCCGTCGCCAAGTCGCCCGAACAGGTTGTCCCCCCAGATCCAAAGCGAGCCGTCCGCCTTGATTGCCGCGGTGTGCCTGTAACATGCGGACACGGAAGCCCAGCCGCCTTCTGGCGGCGTCCACGCCTGCGCCCGCGCGCTTTCCGCCGGCGTGCCCTCCAGGGCTGCCGGTGTTTCTGAGGACGCACATGACACCAACATCAGCGCCAGCATCATTGCCAATACGATTTTTGCGCTCATTGCTTTGCCTCCGTAGCGTCAGTCGTTCTGCCGCCGAGCGCCCGCTTGCGTGGCGGTTGCCCATTAAAACCCGCTGGGTTGCGAAAAGATACGCCCAAGGCTCTAAAAAAAGCCCGCCCCGGAAACACGCGCTCCCGAAGCGGGCTTTGCCTGGAAAAAATCCACGCCGAAATTGCGCCGTCGCAGCGCGGCAGCGCCTGCTACGGCGCCGCCACGCGTATGGGCGAGATGTAGTGCGTTTCGTCCGCAAAACCGCCGCCGCCCGCGCCGTAGCCTAGCTGCCCGAAGTTGTTGAGGCCCCAAGCCCACAGCGAGCCGTCCGCCTTGATTGCCGCGGTGTGCCTGTCACATATGGACATTAAAGCCCAGCCGCCTTCCGGCGGCACCCACGCCTGCGCCCGCGTCCTGAGCTGTGCGTTTTCCGACGGCGCGCTCTCTTGGACTGCTGGCACTTCCGCGCTCGCGCATGACATCAGCGTTAGCATCATTGCCAATACGATTTTTGCGCTCATTGCTTTGCCTCCGTAGCGCCAGTCGTTCTGCCGCCGCGCACCCGCTCGCGTGGCGGTTGCCATTAAAACCCGCCGGGCTGCGAAAAGATACGCACATGGCGACAAAAAAGCCCGCCCCGGAATCCCTCCCGAGGCGGGCTTGCCTTGCAAAACCCCGCGCCGCTTCCGCCCCGCGAAAGCGACGCTAACCACTACGACAACGGCGCTTTCGCAGCGCGAAAGCATCGCCATCGCTGCGCGATGGCGCCGCTACCGCGACGCTATTGCGCCATCCCCGCCTTGATCGCCTCGATGTTCAGCGGGATCAGATCCTTGCTGCGCGACCCCGCGAAGCGCTGCTCGAGCACCGCGGTTATGTCTTCCAGCGTGAACAGGTCGGTCTCCTTCAGGAAGCCGGCGAGCATCACCATGTTGGCGACGCGCAGGCTCCCCACCTTCACCGCGATGTTCGTCGCGTCGATGTAGCGCGCGTTGGCGCCGCCCGCGAGCTTCTCCGTCACGATGGAGGAGTTCACGAGCACCAGCGCGCCGGGCTTGGTCTTGGGAAGGAACTTGTCGATGGACGGCTGGTTCATCGCGCACAGGATGTCGATGTTGGAAAGCACGATGGGGCTGCCGATCAGGCTGTCGGAGATCACGACGGCGCAGTTCGCGGTGCCGCCGCGCATCTCGGCGCCGTAGGACGGCATCCAGGTCACGTGCTTGCCCTTCTTCATCGCGATGGTGGCGACGATCTCGCCCAGGGTCAGTATGCCCTGCCCGCCGAAGCCGGAGAAAACCATTCTGGTCGTCATTTGCTGCCTCCTTTCCCTTTCTGCCCGTCCAGATACCAGGGGCACGCGTTCTTCAGCGGGATCGTGCATCCTTCGGCGGACACCCCGGCCGGCTCGTCCCTGTACACGCCAAGCGGGTAGTACGGCATCAGGTCGGTCGCCACGAAGCGCGCCGCCTCCACGGGCGGCACGTTCCACCCGATCGGGCACGCGGCGAGCACCTCCACCATGGAGAAGCCCTTGCCGGCGATCTGGTACTCGAACGCCTTCTTGATGGCTTTCTTCGCCTTCATGATGTGCGGCGCGTCGTGCGCGCTCACGCGCTCGATGTAGGCCGCGCTGGGGATCGTCGCCAGCATCTCGCTCACCTTGATGGGGTCGCCCGCGGTCGCGCGCTTGCGCCCGTAGGGGCTCGTGCTGGTCTTCTGCTCGATGAGCGTCGTCGGCGCCATCTGCCCGCCGGTCATGCCGTAGATGGCGTTGTTGACGAAAATCACGGTGAAGTTCTCGCCCCTGTGCGCCGCGTGGATGATCTCCGCGGTGCCGATGGACGCGAGGTCGCCGTCGCCCTGGTAGGCGAACACGATCTTGTCCGGAAGCACGCGCTTGATCCCGGTCGCCACCGCGGGCGCGCGCCCGTGGGACGCCTGCACGCCGTCGCAGTTGAAGAAATTGTACGCGAGCACCGAGCAGCCCACCGGCGCTATGGCGATGGTCTTGTCGAGCGCGCCAAGCTCGACCAGCGACTCCGCGATCAGCTTGTGGATGATGCCGTGGGTGCAGCCCGGGCAGTAAGTCAGCGGGGCGTCCGTCAGGCCCCGGCTTTTTTCGTACACTACTTGCGCCATCACTTTGCCCCCTTAACTATTTCCCGCGCCTTCGCGGCGATTTCCGCGGGCTCGAAGATCGAGCCGCCGGTGCGCCCGAAGAAATGCACGGGCAGCTTGCCGTTCACGCCGAGCCTGACGTCCTCGACCATCTGCCCCATGGAAAGCTCCGCGACCAGCACGTGCTTCACCGTGGACGGAAGGCTCGCGAACGCGCCGTACGGGAACGGCCACAGGGAGATCGGGCGCACGAGCCCGGCCTTGATGCCGTCGGCCGCGAGCTCCTCGATCGCGTTGAGCGCGATGCGCGAGGGCGCGCCATACGCGGCTATCGCGAGCTCGTCGCCGTCCTTCACGCCGTTGTCTACCATCACCTCGTTCGCCACGATTTGCTCGTAGACCTTGAAGCGATCGAGGTTCATCTGCTCAAGCGTCTCCGCGAAAAGGCTCAGCGACGTCATCACGTTGCGCGGCCTCTTGTCCGAATTGCCGTCCGTCGCCCAGGACTTGTCAACCTGAATGGGCGGGCGCGCCTTCATCTCAAGCGGCTCCATCATCTGCCCGAGCATCCCTTCCATCAGCATGGTGACGGGCGTGCGGTACTTGTCCGCGACGTCGAACGCGTGGAACACGAGGTCCCACGCCTCCTGCACGGTGCTGGGCGCGTAGACCGGCGTGTAGTAGTCGCCGTTGCCGCCGCCGCGCGTCGCCTGGAAGTAGTCGCTCTGGCCGGGCAGGATGCCGCCGAGGCCCGGGCCGCAGCGCGCCACGTTGACGATGAGGCACGGCAGGTTGCAGCCGCACAGGTAGGAGATGCCCTCCTGCTTGAGCGCCATGCCGGGCGACGACGAGCTTGTCATCGAGCGGAAGCCCGCGGACGCGGCGCCGTAGACCATGTTTATCGCGCCGATCTCGGACTCGGCCTGCACGAACACGCCGCCCGCGGCTTCCATCTTCGCGCTCATGTATTCGGGGATTTCGTTCTGCGGGGTGATCGGGTAGCCGAAAAACGCCTTGCAGCCGGCCTGGATCGCGGCCTCCGACACCGCCTCGTTCCCCTTCATTAGTACTTTCATGCTGCGTCACGCTCCACTTTCAGCACGGAGTCCGGGCACACGCGGGCGCAGATCGCGCACGCGGTGCACGCGGCCATGTCCGTGATTTTTATCGGGTTGTAGCCCTTCGCGTTCACCTTGCCCTTGTCCATCTCCAGGATTTTTTTCGGGCAGGCGTCGGCGCAGAGCAGGCAGCCCTTGCACAGGCTCTCGGCTATGGTAACTAGGTTCTTGGCCACGGCTACCTCCGCTCGGTCAGGATGCTGCGGATGTTGCGCACCGCCTCGATGCGCTCCTCGGCGAGCCTGTCCGCGACCTGGTAGGCGAGCTGCCCGGAGTCCTTCGAGATCTGCAGCACCTCGCTCATGCGCGTGTAGATCCTGCCGATGTCGCGCCTCGAGGCTTCCTCGTTGTACCCGCCGTCCGCGAGCTCGTAGAACACGTTGATGACCCCACCCGCGTTCGCGAGGTAGTCCGGCGCGTAGGTGATGCCCTTGTCCTGGAGAGCCTTGCCGTGCACCGGCGCGTCCTCGAGCACGTTGTTCGCGGCGCCGCAGACGATCTTGCACTTGAACTGCGGGATCGTCTTGGAGTTCACCGTGGCGCCCAGGGCGCACGGCGCGTACACGTCGCAGTCCGCGCCGTAGATGTCGTCCACGCCGACCTCCTTCGCGCCGAACTCCCTGACCACGCGGGCGACCGCTTCCTTGTTCACGTCGGACACGATAAGGCTCGCGCCGTCCTTGTGCAGAAGCTCGCACAGGTGGTAGCCGACGTTGCCGGCTCCCTGCAGCGCGACGGTCTTGCCCTTCAGGCTGTCGCTTCCATACACGTGGTTGCAGCACGCCTGCATGGACTTGAAGGTGCCCAGCGCGGTGTAGGGCGACGGGTCGCCGGAGCGTCCGGGCAGCCCGACGACGTTGCGCGTCTCCATGCTGACGTACACCATGTCCTGCGTCGTCGTGCCCACGTCCTCCGCGGTGATGTAGCGCCCGTTGAGCCCCTCGATGTAGCGCCCGAACGCGCGCCAGAACGCCTCGCGCTTGGTCGGGTCCTTGCGCAGGACGGCCGGGTCGCCGATTATGACGCTCTTGCCGCCGCCGAGCGCGAGCCCCGCGAGGGCGCTCTTGTAGGTCATGCCGCGCGCCAGGCGAAGCGCGTCCTGGATCGCCGCTTCCTCGTTCTCGTAGTTGTTCCAGAAGCGCGTGCCCCCAAGGGACGGCCCCAGCACGGTGTTGTGGATGCAGGTGATGGCCTTCAAACCCGTGTACTTGTCGTGGAACAAGCAGAGCTGCTCGTACCCGAACTTTTCCATGTAACCGAACTTGTCCATGTGTCTTTCCTCGCTTAGTTTTTATTTTCGCTCGTACTCTTTCGCTTCTTCCTCGCCGCGCAGCACGCGCAAGCCCCCCTGCGCGAGCGCCAAAAGCTCGTGCTCGCCGGGGTAAGGCAGCGCCTTCGCGATGAATCCCACGCGCGCGGCGATGCCGTCCGTTATGCGCCTGCTGTACGCCAGCCCGCCCGTAAGCAAGATCGCCTCGACCTCGCCGCAGACCGAGACCGAGACCGCCGCGATCTCCTTGGAGATCTGCAGCACCATCGCGTCCATCACGAGGCTCACCCGCTCGTCCGTCTCGGCCCTTTCCTCCAGCTCCTTCATGTCGTTGGTGCCGAAGTACGCGACCATGCCGCCCTGCCCCGTTATCGCCTTCTTTATCTCCTGGTGCGTCTTGCCGCCGTAGCACAGGCTCGCGAGCGCGCCCGCGGGCAGCGTGCCCGACCTTTCCGGCGTGAACGGCCCCTCGCCGTCCAGCGCGTTGCTCACGTCGATGACGCGCCCTTTGCTGTGAACGCCTATCGAGATGCCGCCGCCCATGTGCGCGACGACCACGGTCACCTCGCCGTAGCTCTTGCCGGTCTCCTTGCACCACTGGCGCGCGATGGCCTTCTGGTTGAGCGCGTGGAAGATCGATATGCGCTCGATCCACGGGTGCCCGCTGATGCGCGATATCGGCTCGAGCTCGTCCACGACGACAGGGTCCACCACGAACGCCGGCTTGCCGACGCCCTGCGCGATCTCCAGGGCGATAAGCCCGCCCAGGTTGGACGCGTGCTCGCCGTACTGGCCGGAGCGCAGGTCGCTCGCCATCGCCTCGCACACGCGGTACGTCCCGCCGGCCAGCGGCCTGACGAGCCCGCCCATGCCCACGACTCCGTCCATCCCCTCCACGCCGATCCCGGCCTCCGCGAGGACGCCCAGGATGACGCCCTTGCGGAAATCGTACTGGTCCGCGATTTTCGCGAAGGGAGAGAGCTCCTCGGTTTGGTGGCGCAGGACTTTTTCCAAGACCAAGGTCTCGCCGTCGTAAACGCCGATCTTCGTGGACGTGGACCCCGGATTGACGATCAGCAGCCTCATCTTGCGCCTCCCGACAGTATCCCAAGCGCGATCGACACGAGCTTGCTCTCCGCGGAATCAGCCCGCGACGTCAGAATCACCGGCTTCTTGGCGCCCAGCACCACCCCGCCGTTCCTCGCGCCCGCGAGGAACGCCAGCGACTTGTAAAGGATGTTTCCGGCCTCGATGTCCGGGCAGACGAGAATGTCCGCGTCGCCCGCGACCGGGCTTTCTATGCCCTTTATCCGCGCCGACTCCGCGGACACCGCGTTGTCCAGCGCCAGCGGGCCGTCCAGCACGCAGCCGGGAAGCCAGCCGCCCTCGTGCGCCTTCTTTATCTCCGCGGCCTCCATGGTGGCGGGCATTTTCGGGTCGGCCTTCTCCTTCGCCGCGAGCAGCGCGATCTTCGGGAACGGCTCGTCCAGCGTGGCGACCGCCTCCGCGGCGTTCTGGATTATCATCTTTTTCGTCTCGACGTCCGGCGCGATGTTGATCGCCGCGTCGGTCACGAACAGCAGCTTGTGGTACGTGGGCAACTCGAAAAGCGCGAGGTGGCTGAGCTTGCGCCCAACGTTCATCCCAGCCTCCTTGTCCAAGACCGCCTTCATGATGACGGCGGTGTCCACAAGCCCCTTCATAAGCGCCTGCGCCGCCCCCGACGCGACCCGCGCGACCGCGGCGCGGCAGGCCGCCGCGTCGTCCGGCTCGTCCACGATCTCCATGCCCGAAATATCGACGCCTGCGTCCCGCGCGGCCTGCCTTATCTTCCCCGCGTCGCCCACCAGCGCGAACGCGGCCATGTCCCTCGCGGCCGCCGCCGCCTCCAGAACGTGCGCGTCCTGCGCGCAGGCCACGGCGACCGTCGGCTTGCCCAGCCCGGCCGCGCGCTCGTACAGGTCTTCAAGTCGTATGTCCATATGGAAGAAATGATAACACGGGGGGGGGAAGCTGTCAACGAAAAATTATTTTCGCGCAAATTTAAACCCGCGCGCTTCTGCGCGAAAGAGCGAAGGATTTAGAGCATTCGCTATCATTGGCGTTTCCATTCCTAACGAAGGGATGGGCATCCTATTAGGCAGCGAGCATTGCGTCCGTCTTGTAAAAAACGGGGCTTTCTGATACTTTGAAGAATGCCGCCGGAGCGAGCGAGCTTCCGGCGACCCGCAGCTAAGGCGCGCAGCCAAGGAGTGCTCTTTTTGAAAGCGATTGAACTCGAGAAAGCGTACGACCCCAAGACTTTCGAAGGCAGGATTTACTCGCGCTGGAAGGAAAGCGGCGCGTTCAAGCCCGTCGGCGCCGAGGCGGGCGCCGCGCCGTTCGCCATCGCGATTCCGCCGCCCAACGTCACGGGCGTGCTGCACCTGGGGCACGGGCTTAACGTCAGCCTGCAGGACGTGATCGTTCGTTTCCATAGAATGCGCGGGGCGCCGACGCTCTGGGTGCCGGGCACAGACCACGCCGGAATCGCGACGCAGAGCGTGGTGGAGCGCAAGCTGAGGGAGCGGGGAACGAGCCGCCGCGAGCTTGGCAGGGAAAAGTTCGTCGAGGAGACTTGGAAGGTCAAGCGGGAGCACCACGCCGTCATTTCCGAGCAGCTCGCGCGGCTCGGCGCCAGCGTAGACTGGGACCGCGAGCGTTTCACCCTGGACGAGGGGCTCGCCCGCGCCGTGCGCGAGGTGTTCGTGGCGCTGCATGAGCGCGACTTGCTTTACAAAGGAAACTACCTGGTGAACTGGTGCTCCTCCTGCGGCACGGCGATCGCCGACGACGAGGTCGAGCACGAGGACACGCAGGGGAAAATGTACCACCTGCGCTACTACCATGCCAGCGCCGAGGGCGACGCCGCGAGGGACGCGGCGGCGGGCGGCGAGGTCGCCGAGGGCGGCGCCTGGCTGGAAATCGCGACCACGCGCCCGGAAACCCTGCTGGGCGACGTCGCGGTCGCGGCGCATCCCGAGGACGAGCGCTACGCTGGGCTGAAAGGCAAGGCGCTCAGGCTTCCGCTCGCTGGGCGCGACGTTCCGGTCGTCTTCGACGCCTACGTTGACCGCGAGTTCGGCACCGGCGCGGTGAAAATCACCCCGGCGCACGACCCGAACGACTGGGAGCTTGCCGGAAGGCACGCGCTTCCCGTCGTCAACATACTGAACGCGGACGGCACGCTCAACGGCGAGGTTCCCGAGAAATACCGCGGCATGAAGGTGAAGCAAGCCCGCGCCGCGGTTCTGGAGGACCTGAAAGCCGGGGGCTGGTACGTCAAGGAGGAGAGCGTCACGCACGCGGTGGGGCATTGCTACCGCTGCGCCACGGTCATCGAGCCTTTCCTTTCCGAGCAGTGGTTCGTGCGAATGAAGCCGCTTGCGGAAAAAGCGCTCGCCGCCTGGCAGCGCGGGGAGGTCGTCTTTTACCCGAAAAA
>Ga0209755_10004134_pt1 | contig 17433 bp, 15 predicted proteins | sample TergutCo191P1_FD_187301 | JGI IMG/M metagenome (GOLD analysis project Ga0209755, IMG submission 187301) | Cornitermes sp. P1 segment gut microbial communities from Petit-Saut dam, French Guiana - Co191P1 (SPAdes) (version 2) | ecosystem: Host-associated > Arthropoda: Insects > Digestive system...
AGAGGAAGAAATTACATGAAGAAACAGAAGACGCCGTACAATATGCCAAGGATAAAGAGCAAGGGAAAATAATACCGCATAATACCGCTTACCCTATGCGTCCAAAACCGGAATTTAATAGTAATAATCCTACGGAAATAAGTCTGCCTGATGTGGATTAATTCGAGTTTGATAGATTAATCTACTAAATAGATGTAAGGAGGTGTTAGCTCCTTACATCGTCCGAAACAAGCTATTTCTTAGCTAGTTTAGCAGTAGACAACATTACGAAAATGTAAAGAAATAAATCATACAAATCAATAATGTTGATTTGTAAAGAAATATCTAACATAACTTTTTCCTCTTTATCTCACCAAAATTTTTGTTTAAATGAGATAGATAAATAGGTATGGTTATTAAATAAATTGATTTTTTTGAATTATTATGAATCGAAAAAAAATTAATCTTATACAAGGAGACAGAGCCGCCCAAAAAAGAGAAGTTTATAGAGGGGTGTATACTTTTTTATAACTTTTGGTATATTATGTGTTTTAGTTATTTGATACCAGTTTATACGTAACTATAGAAGTGCGAAAAAAATAATAAAAAAATCACTAATGTGACGCGGCGTGCCATTTACAATTATTTTATGTATTTGATGTAATCATTATTCTGATTTTTCGTCTTTAGGCGTAAATTTGTACTGTTTGACTTCGTCACCGCAGATAATGGCGCAGTTGCGGCCGGAGCTTTTTGCGGAGTAAAGGGCTTTATCGGCAAGGGCGTAGAGTACCTGCGTATCATGGTGCGAACCGCAGCGGACTACATAAACGCCGATGCTCATTGTTACATATTCTGACACCTTTGATTTTTCGTGCAGGATTTTTAAATCCCTGATTCTTTCCGTCCATTGCGTAATTATTTTATCAACGTGGGATGGGTCTTTTTCAAACCATAAAAGCGCGAACTCTTCGCCGCCGACCCTTGCGGCATATACGCCAAGCGAGCTTAATGAGTTAAGTGTGTTTCCGATTCCGCGAAGACAGTCATCACCCTTGGGATGACCGTAATGATCATTGTACAATTTAAAATTATCAATATCAGCAAGCGCGACGCACAGCCAATCATCGGAAGCCCTGTAATTTGAAAGAAATCTCTGAAAGGTCTGATTAAAATCACGGCGGTTTTTAAGCTGTGTTAATTCGTCTGTTATGCTTTGATCAACATATCTATTGCGTTCATCTTCAAGGTTCGAAGCGCTTATCTCAAGCCCAAGGCGCAGCTTTGTAATATGCCAGCTGAAAAAAAGGCTTAGGACGCCGGCGATAATCGAATTGCCGATGTAAAAAATATACGTTTCAGCGGGGAAAACAATTACCGCCGATATATCAAAAACAATTACAGCGCCCAGGGTTAAGCCAAGATTAAAATGCGGCGGATTTACAAACATTAAAAGGGAACATATTAATAAACACGGAAAAATCGCGGCTATAGAAAACGGCTTCGACCAAATATCAAGGTATGTCCCGAAAATAATAACATTCGCGTAAAACAGTGTCGATAAAATAAAAATAATTCTGTTACCGACATTAAGCTGCTGCATCATATAATTGGAATAAATTGAAATTAACAAAGCGATAACCGCAACCGTTAAATGAATGCTTACTTTAACAAGATTAAAATCTTCAAAGAATAACGGAAAAATTGAAAGAAAACCCGCAAAGATTACGACCATCAGATTTGCCTGACGAAGGCCAAGCAGGTTATTCTGAAAGACATTATTCATGCATTCCTGATATTGTTCACGCCCGAATGAATAAAAGCGCCATGTGTACAATATTTTATGCATAAGCCCTCTTCATTACTTAATTGTATATCATTTTTCAATAAAAAAGTAGGGGTAAAACACTAATCTTTAGTATCTCATTCTGCTCCATTCGGCGAAACCAGTCATGTTTTGAAACTCCAACGGCGATCCGTCGTCCAGAACGATCCTGCCGGAAAAAAAGCCGCATACCTGATGGCGGTTCAAATTATGGAGCAAAAACCTTCTGCGGTCGAACCTTTCCTGATGAGGGAGGAATATCATTTCAAGCCTGTTATCATTGCTTGTAAACCGCCACGGTGAAAGCCAGTTTGAAAAGGGAATGTGAAAGGTCACTTGATCAAGCTTATGCAGAATTCCGTCAATAAAAAAGCCGTTTTCGGTTCCGCGCGAAAAATCCGCCCAGCTGTAACCGACGCAGAAACTCAGCTGCCTGCCGCCGCTTATACCGCATCCTGACGCCCAGTAGCGGTTGTCAGCTTTCGGCCGCGCGCACCTCATCCAGTCAAGAATACCCCACGCGTTCCCGCGCGTAAAAAATATTTCCGTGCTGCCGAATTGAATTACCCCTTCTGCGAAAAACCACGGAGAACAGCGGGTATACTTAAATGTGTTTTTTTGATTTTTCCAGCGCTGGTTTGTTACAAGGGACTGCGCGCTTATCTGCATTTCAGGAAGCGGAGCGTCATATTCGTTAAGAACCAGCGCTCCACGCAGGCTTTTATTACGGCCGAATCTTCTGATATCAACTTTAATGATCTTCGCTCCGCCTTCCATATTAATAAAATCAAGTTTCGCTTCTTTTCTGTGCCAGCGTACAGATCCCTGCGTGCTGTTAGGCGGCATTTCAAAATCACCAAGCGGAAGATTCGTTTTAAAAATTTGAGTGGATCGTTTTTTATCCCGGAGAGATATAACAGAAATTCCCATATGGCCGAGCCAGCCGTCATCGCGCACTTCAAAAATAATCATATGAGTCGGCGAAAATACAATGTACCGGTCAGATTCTGTTATCCTGTGCTTAGGCACATAACAAAGAGCCGGGTCATAAAAAAAATACGGCTGCCTTGCCCAGCCGAAATTCTGCGCCTGCCCTTTTTCATCCAGCAATGGCAGCGGACTGTAGAATTCATTTTGATCCATATGATACCATTAACATAACATGGATTATCCGGGAATTAAAGCTTTAATAATGGGACTTGGATTGAACGGCGGCGGTCTTGAGTCAGCGCGTTTTATGTTAAAGCGCGGCGCGTCAATAACTGTTACCGATTTAAGAGATGAAAATATTTTAAAACCGTCCATTGAACTGCTTGAAGCTTCCTGTCCTGATTCAAGGCGGATACGTTATGTTCTTGGAAAGCATGAAATCGATGATTTTAAAAACGCCGATATTGTGATTAAAAATCCGGGAGTGCGTCCTGACTCTCCGTTTCTTTCTGCGTCGCGGCGGATCGAAACCGATATTTCCCTTTTTTTATCCGAATCGCGGGCAAGGCTTTTCGCTGTCACAGGCACTAAGGGAAAAAGCGGGGTATCTTCGGCGCTTTGCTGGATACTATCCAAAGCAAAAGAAGAGCGTAAAAAAGGAAGAGCGTTTCTGGGAGGAAACATAACTGTCTCTCCGCTGGCATTTTTAGATAACGCTCTTACAGAAGACGACGATGTAGTTCTTGAGCTTTCGAGTTTCCAGTTAGGTGATTTAAAAGGAAAAAAAGATATTGACGGGAACGCTCTGTTAAAACCAGCCGCCGCGGTCATTACTTCCATAATGCCGGATCATCTTGACCGTTATGCGTCAATGGATGAATATATCGATGATAAAAAAAATATTTACCGCGCTCAGGACATAGGCTGCGTTACAATAGCCGGAAATGATAATTGGGGAAAATGCTTCCTTTCTGAAACAAAAGGGCGGCCTTTAATTTACGCTGACAGCGAACGCTCGTTAGGTGAAAACCAGAGCGGCGGCTGGATCGGTTCTGACGGACGCGGCTTTGCGCGCTTTTACGGATGGAACGACGCAAATGATGAAACAGCCGAGCTTGTCCCTGAAAGCTTAAAAAATCCCGGGAATCATAATAAAATGAATATGCTTTGCGCTTCTCTTGCGGCGTACAGCCTTGGCGTAAAACCGGATGTTATCAAATCCGCCGCCGCGTCATTTAGCGGAATAGAACACCGCCTTGAGCGTTTCCATGAAGCTTTTGGAATGTGTTTTTATAACGACAGCGCCGCGACAATTCCGCAGGCGGCCGCAGCGTGCATTGAAGCGTTATCACCGCTTATCCTTGTCACCGGCGGCACAGATAAAAATCTTGATTTTTCGCCGCTTTCAAATGCGGTAAAAAAAGCGGTAACGTTTGGCAGTCTGCGCTCTGTAATTTTACTTGCAGGCACAGGCAGTGAAAAACTGCGCCGCCTGTTAGCTGAAACCGGCGTTCCTTATCACGGGCCATTTGACAATCTTGACGAAGCTGTAAACTGTGCCATTGGCATGGCGCGGGAAGGGGATAACATCGCGCTTTCTCCCGGCTGCGCGAGTTTTGGAATGTTTTTAAACGAATTTGACCGCGGCAGGAAATGGAAAGAAGCTATTATGAAAATGACTAATGAAAAATGATGAATGCGGAGTTAGGCGCGTGGATCTGGAAATGATGAGGCAAAGGGCGGCTGTTATAAGGCAGGTGCGCTCTTTTTTTGAAAATAAAAATTATTTAGAACTTGACACTCCACTGCTCTGCGGCGATTTAATTCCCGAATCCTGCCTTGAAGTTTTTCAAACCGAACGCCTTTTCCCGCATGGCAGCAAAAAAGATAGCCATCCGCTTTGGCTGATTCCTTCGCCGGAAATATGGATGAAAAAAATAATATCGCGCCAGCGCGTAAACGTTTTTCAGATATGCAAATGCTTTCGCAACGGCGAATCAACAGGGCATCTGCACTCAAGCGAATTTACAATGCTTGAATATTACACAATGAACTGCGATTACATGGACTCGCTTGCGCTGACAGAAGAATTATTTTCAAGCATCGCAGAAAAAGAACGTTACACGCCATTTAACCGCGTAACAGTCGCCGGGGCTTTTCAGGAATACGCGGGTTTTGATTTATTTGAAACAGCGGCGAAAGGCGCAGACGCGATGGAAGAAAAAGCGCGTCTTCTTGGCCTTGAGCCGGTAAAAGGAATGACAACAGCGCAGCTCTACGATTTGATTTTTATTCACTCTGTAGAACCGCGTTTAAAAAGCGGTAAACCTGTAGCTCTTCTTGATTACCCTACCTTTGTGCCGTGCCTTGCGAAAAAATCAAAGGACGGAAAAACCGCAGAACGCTGGGAACTTTATTACAACGGAATCGAGCTTGCAAACTGTTTTTCCGAAGAAACAGAGCCGCAAAAAGTAAAAGAATTTTTTATAAGCGAAGAGGTAGAAAAAAACAAGATTGCTATCGTCAAACATAAAGTTGATCATGATTACTGGAAAATGTTCGAAAACGGCGGTTTTCCAAAATGCAGCGGCGTCGCTATGGGAATGGACAGGCTTATCATGGCGCTGACCGGAAAATCAAGCATTGACATGGTGATTAATTGCGCCTAACATCCGAAAGACCTGTGCAGTCAAAATCCGCGATAAAGCCTGGAAAGCCGTCGATTAAAAGATTTACAAGAGCCTGTCCCTTAAAACGGTAGTTTACCTGGCGCATTGCGATAATATCGTCTAACAGCCTGCGGTTCTGGCTTGTAAAGTTCATGTCAAAAGTGAATCTTACCTCATTGGAACTTGACGCGGGAACATGCAGAATATTATTTTCCGCGCCATTTGCCCAGAAAACGCCGTTGCCGTATAATTCATAAGTAATCGCAGAAAGATTTACGGCAAACACATTAGGGTTTTCTACCCGTAAAACAGTCGCGAATTTTGTGACAACAAGATCAGCCTGTAATATAACAATGGAAATAACTTCAAAAACAGGTTCAAAAATTTCAATGGCAGGCGCGGGAGGCTCTTCAACAACAGTCGAAACAGGAACAGGGTTATCTATAACATGCTCTTCAATAGCAGGCGGCGGCGATTTACAGGAAATCAATATAAAAATAATTAAGAAAAACAATAAAAAATTTCGCATATTATAGTATCGGCGTGTTTTAAAAATTCGCAACTCATTAATACTGCCGTTTTATGGTTTTGTCGATCCAACATAAAAATGATTCTACATATAAGAAAGTTCGCTGTAATAAACAGTGGTATTTTCATTGCTTGTAGCGCTTACAAGATTATCGGCGATTGTGCATGTTTTTGTTCTGTCAAGAAGGCCGCTTTCCAAAAGACCGACTACAAGAGCGCCGCCGCAGGCATTAAGCCTGCCGTTAAGAACAGCGGACGCCAATTCTCCGGCTTTTCGTTCGGAAAAAAGACGGATACATTCTTCGGCTAAAAGCCGCGCTGTTTCCTGATTGGAATCACAAGAGAGATTGCATGATATTACGATTAATGTTTCATCAATAACGGGAGTAATTACTTTCTTTAAAGCCTGCGCAAGATCATAGATATACTGCGCTTTCGGCTGGCCCATCAATATAGGGACTATCGACGCTTCAGGGAAACAGAATTTGATAAACGGAAGTAGAATTTCAATTGAGTGTTCCGCAAGGTGCGGGATATCGTTTATTTCAAAAAAATTACTGTTAAATTCCAGCTCTTCAGACAGATGATGATCGACAAGGATGTTGCCAAGCGGAGTGTGAAAGGAATGTGAATTCGATAAAAAAAGCCCTTTTTCCCTTTTATCGTGAATAGGGCCGAGAATCACCACATATTTGATATCGCAGCTTCTGCCTGCCGCCGATAAAAAAGCCTGCGCCGCAAGCGTTCCGGAATAGTTCCATGCACCGTGAGGAGCGATTATCGCCTGCGCGTAACCTCCGTTTTTTTTAATTTGATTATCATAAGAAGCAAGACCGAATTCCCTGAAGTATTGAAGAATTTCCATCCTGTCTTCGGGATAAAATAAACCGGCTCCGACAGGGCTTCTGATCCTTCTTTTTTGGGCAAGCACAGCTTCCATATATTAAATCTAGTCTTTACATGAGCCGGATGCAAGGAAAAAACTGAAAAATCGTAAAATATAACAAGTCATTAAAGCCCTTGATTTTCATACAGGATATGGCTTATACTTCCGCTCGACATTTTAATAATTTGCGTCCATAATAAAAATATGACAGCGCAAAATATCGATCTTGAGCTGCTAAAGAAGCAGGATATTTTTGCTAATTTTAAAAAAGAAGAGATCGATTTTATTATATCATTTTCCAGTACCCTTAATCTTTCAAAAAAAGAGCTGTTATTCACATCCGGTGAAAAAGCCGCGCATTTTTATATTTTAAAAAGCGGTGAAATCCGCGTTTTTAAAAAATTTGACGATAATCAGGAAGGCGAGACTGCAAGATTTACAGCAGGCGACACAATCGGTGATTTTGACTTTGCGCGCGGCGCAGATTATGACGCGTGGGCGGAAGCTGCACAAGACGCGCAGTTAATCGTGTTTCCCGGAATTGATTTAACGATGGAGATGCTTACCCAAAAAGAACCAGCCCTTGTCTGCAGCATTATGCTTAACGCGATTGTAATGATGACAGGGCGTATTAAAAAAACCAACAGATTGATTATTGATAATATGTCATGGGTGCAGGATCTTCACAGAAGGGCGTATGAAGACGCCGGAACAGGTTTATGGAAGCAGACGCTTATCGCCGATGAGATTACAGGCGCTCTTGTAAATCCGTCGGCGCTTATCATGGTAAAACCGGATCGTTTTAAAATTTTAGTTGATTCGCGCGGCCACGCTTACGGCGATGAAGCGATGACAAAGATCGCTTTAATCCTGAAAAACACAGCGCGTCTTATAGGAAACGGCTGGGCGCTCCGGTTTAAAAGCAATGAAACAGGGATAATTTTCAATAACTGCGACGCCGCAAAAACAGAAGAAATAGCCACGAAGCTTGCCGGGGAAATCGCCGCCATGGAGCCCGCTCCCGCAAAGGATGATTTAGAGGAATTTCATTACTCTGCGACAATCACATGGACAATATGGCCGTTAGACGATCCGGACTGGGACAGCCTTTTTGAAGGAAACTACGCAAGCCTTCTTAGCAACTGGAAGGACGGCGGCGACAGAATTATTCATTACATCAAAGGAAAAGCAAAAAAATGAAAAAGGATAAGCTGCGCCGTTTTAATGCCTTTGAAAATAAAAATGTTTTAAAACTTTTTCGTCATTCGGGTAAAACGCACAGCTGGTACGAAAAAAGCATTGAATCCATGTCAGTGCTTTCGGCAGTCTCAAAATTATCGCTTTTCTCGCAGTTAAATGAAAAAGAATTTAATACCATTTCAGGACACCTTAAAACTTTTGATGTTAAAAAAGGAGAGTCCATTTTTAACGAAGGCGATACCGGGCGCGACATGTTTATTCATTTTTCAGGCGTGTTAAACGCGTATCTTACCCAGTCCGACGGAACGCACCGCCTTATTTTCAGCGTCAAAGCGGGAGATTTTTTCGGAGAGATGTCGATAATAACACGCGAGCCGCGTTCCGTTACAATAACAGCGATGGAAGACTCAACTGTAATAAAAATTACAGGTTACGATTTTTACATGATTTTATCGGAGTATCCGGTAATAGGATCAAAAATTCTAAAAGCAATCAGTTTAGTTCAAAACAGGTGGCTTGATAGCTCATCAAAATCATTCAGCGATCTTACAAGGTGGGGTGAAACCGCGCGAAGAAGAGCGATTACAGACGAAATGACAGGCCTTTACAACCGCCGCTTTCTTGAAGAAACAATCAAGGAGCGCTTTAACAATCAATCGATGAATTTCCGCGTAATGTCGCTTCTAATGATGGACCTTGACAGAATTCACGGCATAAACGATCGCTACGGAACCAAAGCAGGCGATCTTGTAATCATCGCCACAGCGGAAATTATCCGCTCATGCACGCGTCAGGGCGACATTCCAGCCCGGTTATCCGGCGATGAGTTTGCAGTCCTTCTTCCGGACACAGATAAAAATGACGCGGCAATCATCGCTGAAAGAATCAGAAATCTTATTGAAGAGCGGCAGATTGAAGTGCCGGCAAGCCCGGGCGCCGCAGAAACTACGTTTATCGGGACGCGCACAAGTATCGGCATTGCTACAGCTCCCGCTCACGCAGGCACGATGGAAGAACTGGAAGAGACATCGGACTTAGCGCTGCGCAAAGCCAAAGACCTTGGCAGAAACAGGGTTATAATTTACCAGAAGTAATTAACCCATATCGTTGATGCGTTCCATTGGGGATACAATTTCTGTTACGCGCACACCAAAGTTTTCATCGATAACTACAACTTCGCCTTTAGCAATCAGTTTATGGTTAACAAGAATGTCGACAGGTTCGCCGGCTAGTTTATCAAGCTCAATAATTGTGCCTTCGCCCATTCCAAGAATTTCTTTAATAAGTTTGCGGGTGCGTCCAAGTTCTACGGTCATTTCCATGGAAACGTCCATGATTAGGCCGATGTTTCCCGCTTCGTGAGGACCAAGACGCGGCTGCATCAGATTGGGGAACTGAACCTGTTGAACATTCGCGGAGCCAAGGCCTCCCATTCCGCCCATCATGCCTTGCATTCCCATACCCTGCATTCCCATGCCCTGCATCGGCATTTGCATTCCGCCCATTCCCATACCCATTCCCTGCATTCCCATTCCTTGCTGCATTCCCATTCCAGGCATTTGTCCCTGCATTCCCATGTTCTGCTGCATCGCAGGCGCCGCGTTATGAGGAGAACCGCCGCCTTTCAATCCATTGGAAATATCTGTCGCGGGCGCAGAGCCGAGGATTTCCCATATCTGATGCGGATTACCGTCGCCAAGATCAAGGTTATATTTCATTACGGCAAAATCGCCCGCGGGAAGCGCGGCTGCCGCCTTGGGCATATTCGCCGCTGTAGGAGAAGCGGCTACAATCGATTTGTTGCCGGTTTTATCGGTCATTGAAGTAATCTGAGTGCCGACCATCTGGGAAACAACTTCTCCGATTACTGACATTGCCATGTCATCTAACGGGATGTTATCTTCCTTGGTCATAAGGCTCGCTATCGCCTTTGCGGAATCTTCGGGGAAAACAAAAATATGTTCACCGGGGAAACCTGAGGTATAGTTAGCGGCGACAGCCGTAACCATTGCCGGAAGCTGTGATAAAAGACTGTCGCGGTTAAAAGCGCTTGCCTGCGGAGGCGATAAAGTTACTATCGCGCCTGTTAACGCAGCAAGGTTAGCTGAAAGTGCGTTTGTTGTTGTGGAAAAAAACTGGCTAAGAGCGTTTATATCAAAAGCTACATTTACTTTAGCGGGAGCCGCCATTGTGGCTGCAGGAGCGCTCGGGTGGCTCATTGACGATGAATCTACACCTGCTAACAATGCATCAATTTCATCCTGGGAAAGGGCGCCGTCACTCATCATAATTCATCTCCTTCAGATGCGAGCTCTTCAAATTCTTCCTGTCCAAGCTCATCAATTTTCTGCGTTATCTGCACCGCTATCTTTTTCCCGATAATGCCGGGGCGGCACAAAAACTTTTTCCGTGAGCCGATATTTAATGAATAGGGATCGCCAAGGCGGGTATTATATAGCCGTATTACATCCCCAATCTGTAAAGAAAGAACATCCCGCACCGGGACATTTATCTTTCCTATTTCGGCTGTTACATTAACATCGACAGTTGAAAGCTTATCCTTTAGAACATTGAGGTTTTCTGTGGTGGCGTTGCGGCGCACTGATGAATACCAGAATTGCGCCGACAATTTGCCGATAATCGGCTCTATCGTAAGGTATGGGATACAGAAGTTCATCATGCCTTCTACATCGCCTACTTTAGTTTCAAGTGTTACAAGAACGACCATTTCCGTCGGCGGAACGATTTGCGCGAACTGAGGGTTTGTGTCGATTTGGCCAAGGCGCGGGCGAAGATCGATAACTGTCGTCCACGCTTCGCGCATATTTCCCAAAATACGAACGATGATTCCTTCCATTACAGACTGCTCTATATCCGTTAATTCATGCTGTGATTTTGTGCCTTCGCCCGTACCGCCGAAAAGACGGTCAATAATCGAAAATGTAATAGCCGGGTCAATTTCCAGAATCGCGTTGCCTTTAAGCGGATCCATGTTAATAATAGCAAGCGTTGTCGGCGTAGGTATCGATCTGATAAATTCTTCGTATGTCAGCTGATCGACTGAGGCGACATGAACGTGAACCATGCTGCGAAGCTGCGCCGAAAGACTGGTTGTGGTAAGACGGGCGAAAGTTTCATGCATGATCGAAACAGTGCGGATTTGTTCTTTGGAAAATTTGTCGGGGCGTTTAAAGTCATATATTTTGATTTTCCGGCTGTCCGCCGCAGGCCTGAAATCCTCAGGTTCGGTATCTCCTGCGTTTATCGCGGTTAATAGCTGGTCTATCTCATCCTGTGACAGAACTTCGGTCATGACAACTCCATAGTAAACATATCCGGTACTCTTGACAAGAGACGTGATATATCCTGCAAGCAGGATATATCAGCTATAATCCTGCAAGCAGAATTATAGCTGCAAAAATCCCGCAGGCAGGATTTCAGCCTCAAAAAACGGCAAAGCCGATTTTAGAAATTTTCCATTACATCTAAGCGGTTAAATAAAATTATACGCGCTTTTGCGGTATCCAGAAAACGGGTATTAAGCATTTCGCGAATTTCGGCTTTCAGCGCTTCTTCCCTGTCAGGCGCAAGGTCGGCGGCTTTTTTCCCGGCGAAGTAGCGCCTTAAAAAATCGCGCAGCTCAAAACGCCTGTTTATAAGTTCAGTTGACGCGACACTATCGTCCTGATCATAGCCAATTATCATATCTACAGTAACAGAAACGCTTACAGGATAATCGCTTGTCCTGACAGTTATTGTTCCTAAATTGTCATAAAAACTATAGACAGGCCTTTTACCCACATAAGGCGAAGAAGGGTCATTTATCACAGTTTGATTGCTTCCGCCCTTGTTCATTATATTAAATGTAATAACCGAAACTGTTACGATAAAAACAAGCGCGCCGATACCGATTGCGACAAATTTGAGGATAGTAGGCAGCAGATTGCCAAGCCCTCCACCCTTTTTCTTGGATGGAGCGCTTGCTTCAGCGGCATCACCATCGCCAAGATCATCAAGCTCTACATTATCAGACATTCAGAAACCTCCCAAAACAAGTGTACTAGCAAATTCAAATATTTACAGCTATTCCTATAGATCATCGGCTTGTTTTGCCCTGTTTTTAAGGAAAATTAAGAGGAAAAACGCTTATACAGCTTGGTTAACTCATTTTCTGTTAAAAAGCCTTTTGCGCCTCCGTTTTCGCCGATTTTATACGATGCGAAAACCGCGGCGATTTTTATAGAGTAATACGGGTCTTTTGTAAGGCTGTAAAAATGAATAAAACAGGAAAAAAGCGCGTCCCCTGCTCCTGTTGTGTTTACAACTTCGCGCGTATAAACAGCCGGAATATGCTTAATTTGACCGTCTTTTTTTACATAGATAAAAAGGCCCTCCCTGCCCATGCTTACTACAATTATCTGATGATTGAAGTTTTCAGATAACATCTTTATCATTTCTTTTTCATTGCCTTCGATATTTTCATTGCTTAAAAAAATAATGTCAGAGTATTTTATATAATCATTATTATACTCATCATCTATATCGCTTAACACATGAACATCTGTCGCCACTGTTTTTCCGTTATCTTTCAGAATTTTTAAGAAACTGCGCGAGAAGTTAATATTGCAGATAACGCCGATATCGATTTTTTCTATAACATTTTTTAAGTTATCTGCAGGGTATTTTATTTCCTGAATATTTTTTAAATCCAGAAAAATCTTCCTTTTGTTTCCGTCATTTAAAATGACAGACTGCGCTGTCTGATCAAGGGCCGCAAGCACATAATCGGTGCAAATATTTTCATTTTTAAGATCATTTATAATTATATCCTTATATATATCATTTCCGATGATTGAAAAAAACAGCGGATTAGCGCCCAGTTTACTTAACGCTTTAACAATATTATAGCCGACGCCGGAAATCGAACTGTCTGCGCAGAAAAATTTATAATCAACAGGCGAGTATACTACAGGGAAGCTGTCAATTTTTTGATTGGTTTCTATATTTGTAAGCCCGCATACCAGTATATTACTACTCATATTATCACTCCTTATTTAATGAGTTTTTTTAAGCGCAGCGCGTTTGTTATTACAGAAATTGAGCTTAACGACATCGCGGCGGCGGCGAACATTGGATTTAAAAGCGGCCCGCCGAACAAATGGAGAACTCCGGCGGCGATTGGAATTCCAATTACATTATATCCGAACGCCCAGAACAAATTTTGTTTTATTACCCTGATTGTTTTTTTGCTTAATTCGATTGCTTTTGAAACATCTTTTAAATTAGAGTGGACAAGCACAATGTCAGCGGATTCCATCGCGATGTCAGTGCCTGTTCCGATAGCGATGCCAATATCTGCCTGCGCCAGAGCGGGCGCGTCATTTATTCCGTCTCCTACCATCGCGGCTATTTTTCTTTTTGCGCCGCCTTCCTGAATTTTTTTAATTTCACCCGCTTTATCATTCGGAAGAACTTCGCAAAGCGCATGATCGATTCCCACTTGTTTTGCGACAGCCTCCGCGGTTTTTTTGTTATCGCCTGTTATCATCATAACATCGATTCCCATTTTTTTAAGAGCCTCGACAGACGATTTGCTTTCAGGTTTGACAGTATCCGCGATTGCGATAATGCCTGCCGCTCTTGCGTTTATGGAAACATAAACCGGCGTTTTACCCGCGTCCGCAAGCGCATCACAGTCAGATTGAAATTCTTTAAAGGCGATATTTTTTTCCGCCATTAATTTCCTGTTTCCCGCTGTAATTGTTAAATTATCTTTAGCCTGGGCTTCTATTCCCATCCCGGTGAAAGAGTTAAAATTTTTAATTTTAATAAGTTTTAAATCATTTTTCCTGGCCTCTTCCACAATCGCCTGAGCCAGAGGATGCTCGGAATTATTTTCGGCGGAAGCGGCTAACAACAGAAGGTTAACAGAAGGATTGCCTTCGGTTTCACTGCTATAGTTCTTTCCGCAAAGAATATCGGTGACAGAAGGTTTCCCTGCGGTTATAGTTCCTGTTTTATCAAAAACAATTGTGTTGATTTTATGCGCGTTCTCCAGAGCTTCACCGTTTTTTATAAAGATGCCTTTTTTAGCGCCGATTCCCATTCCAACCATAATAGCGACGGGAGTGGCAAGGCCGAGCGCGCAAGGGCACGCGATTACAAGAACGGAAATAAAAATCCTCAGCGCGAATTTAAGATCAGCGCCTCCTGCGAAAAACCACGCGATGCCGGCGGCTAGCGCGATTAAACAGACAGCGGGAACAAAATATCCTGATACAATGTCCGCCATTTTAGCGACAGGCGCTTTTGTGTTCTGCGCGGTTTCCACCATTTTAATAATCTGCGCCAGCATTGTATCGCTTCCTATTTTATCCGCTCTAAAAAAAATCCTTCCTGTAGTATTTAAAGACGCCGCGTATACGCTGTCACCCTTTTTTTTATCGATTGGCATGCTTTCGCCGCTTAACATTGATTCATCTACAGAGGTGCTTCCCTCCACTACAGTACCGTCTACAGGAATTTTTTCACCGGGTTTTACAAAAATAATATCGCCTATAACAATATCTTCGGCGGGGATTTCAATCTCTTCATTGTCTCTGATAACAAGCGCGGTCTTTGGAGCGAGTTCCATTAATTTTGTAATTGCTTCGTTTGTTTTCCCTTTTGCAACAGCTTCAAGATATTTGCCAAGCAAAACCAGAGTGATTATAACGCCTGCTGTTTCAAAGTAAAGCGAATGAACTGCTTCCAGACTGCCGTAAATGATCATTATTGTATTATACGCGCTGTAAATAAAAGCCGATGATGTTCCTATCGCTATCAGCGAGTCCATATTCGGGCTTAGCCTAAAAAGCGATTTAAAACCAACTGTATAAAATTTATTACCGGCGATAATCACAGGAATAACAAGGATCAGCTGAACCAGCGCGTATAAAAAAGGCAGGTTTTTCATCATGTGATGAAGTTCCGACGATAAAGGAAGATTAACATATTTTATCATAGGGGCCATTGCCATATATAAAAGAGGCAGTGAAAAAACCGCGGAAATAATTAATTTCTTAAATAATGCCTTTAATTCCTTTTGTTTTCTTTTTTTATTTAATGTTTCGATGGATTCTTTTTTCTGTTTCCCGGCATTATTAGGTTCGCCGGTAACTCCTTCCGGTATTCCAATAACCTGATACCCAATCTTCTCTATTTCGTTTTTTATGCCGGAAAAATTCAATATTTCTTCACTAAAAGAGACTGCGGCTTTTTCCGCCGCTAAATTCACAGACGCGCTTATAATTCCGTTAAGATTGTTTAAACTTTTTTCGATTTTCTGAGCGCACGCGGCGCAGCCCATCCCGCCTATTGTTAATATAATTTCTTTCATAGATAAATTAAAATAAACTTATCATATAACCTGCGGTTTTAACAAGTGAGTTTTTAACAAAAAATATTAAACATTAATGTCCAATTTTAAAATTTGTATTCTTTTTTATATAATTTATAATAATATCCTCTTGTATATAATTAATTTATTAATTAAAATATAACTAAATAATTTTAAGGAGGCATTCATGCCAAAAACGAAAAAAACCCCCGGAGAAGTACTTCAATCTTATATTGAAGAATATCAAATTAATGCATTTTTATTATCAAAATCATTAAAGGTCGCTTATCAATCTGTAACTAATATCATTAAAGGAAAAGCAAGAATATCAGTCCAAATGGCGCTGCGCCTTGGTCAATTTTTCGGTAACTCGGCCAAATTCTGGCTTGATATTCAAATATCATCAGAAATTGACGAACTTTCAAGTAATAAAAAATTTATCAATGAAGTAAAAAGCATACCTAAAGCGGATAAAACAGCCGGCAAGGCGAAAAAAGCAAAGCCGGGAAAGACAAAAACAAAAACTCTGGCGGAAAAACGTAAAAAAGCTGCAAAAGCCCCTGGCGCGAAAAAAACCAGAGGCAGAAAAGCTAAAAAATAAAAAAAAACGCTGTTTCAAAATTAATCTTTGAAACAGCGTACTAAATCAAACAATAAATACTAATTAATCTACTTTAAACTTTGATACTTCCGTCATTAATGTATCAACTTTCTCATGATTCTTAACGGTGATATCGTTAACTTGATTTACCGCAATGTTGATCTGATCCGCGCCTGTCGCCATTTCGTTCATACCGCCTGTAATTTCCTGGGTGATAACCTCAAGGTTCTTGCCTTCCTGTATAACTTCTTTAGAGCCGTTACGCATTTCGTCAGCTTCGCTTTTAACATGACGGGTTATATCGTTAAGATTTTCTACAGCCTCAAGCACCTGTTTGCTTCCCTGGCTTTGTTCTTCCATCGCGTTGCGGATATTCTCTTCCTGATCCGCTACTGTCTTTATATGTTCATCAATCACTTCAAACTTTTGAAGAACATCGTTTGTTGATCTTGTAATCTTGTCGATGGATTCCTTGATTTTCTTTAAAACAATGCCGATGGTCTTGGACTGCTCAGAAGAATTTTCAGCAAGTTTGCGGATTTCATCAGCTACTACAGCGAATCCCTTGCCTACTTCGCCGGCATGCGCCGCTTCTATCGCTGCGTTCATCGAAAGCAGGTTGGTCTGGCTTGCGATATTTTCCATAACCGAGTTTATTTCCATCAGGCCTTCAGACTCGCGGGTAATTTCCTGTATATCAGAAGCGACATCCTGTAAGCTTGAGCGTCCAACCTCCGAAGCGCCGGTAAGCAGGTTAACATTTTCCTTGTTTTTAACAAGAGTCGAGGTAACTGATTGAACATTCGCTAGCATTTCTTCGATAGCCGAAGATGACTGGGCGACTGACGCCGTTTGTTTTTCTACCTGCTGATTAAGTCTTCCGATATTAAGCGTAATCTGCTCCATTGTGGCGTTAGTTTCAGAAACGCTGGCGCTCTGATTAATAGCGCGTCCCTTGATGCTTTGAATATTCGCGGTGATCTCATTAACCGCTGCGGCTGTCTCATTCATGTTGGACGCGAGATCCGTACCGATTTTGGCCAGATCTACCGCCTGCAGTTTTATGACATTTATAAGAGACTTGATTTTATCCACAGTAGCGTTTAAAGCGCGTCCGATATTACCGATTTCATCATTGCCTTTAGCTACAACTGTTTGGGTAAAGTCTCCGTCGCCGATAAAACTAAAGACCCTTTCCATAGATTTTAAAGGTGCAGTAATTGAACGGGACACTAAAAAGATAATAACGGTTATAACCGCAAGAATACCAACGCCAAGGCAAATTAACACAATTGTCATCTGGTTAACCTCGGCAAGAATCGTGGCTTCAGGCACAATAGTCACCGCACTCCATGCTGTTTTATCGCCGCCGATAGAAAACGGATAAGTTATCGCCATAACCCTTGCTTTATGCTCTTCTGAATAAAATGTCTCTAA
>Ga0209755_10004135_pt1 | contig 17432 bp, 12 predicted proteins | sample TergutCo191P1_FD_187301 | JGI IMG/M metagenome (GOLD analysis project Ga0209755, IMG submission 187301) | Cornitermes sp. P1 segment gut microbial communities from Petit-Saut dam, French Guiana - Co191P1 (SPAdes) (version 2) | ecosystem: Host-associated > Arthropoda: Insects > Digestive system...
AAGCATTACCCGGCAGGCAAAACTCACGGCAATTGCGGTAAATCTGAAGAAAATAGTCGCTCTGATAGGGCAAAAAGAGAAAGAAAACTCAGCCAAAATTGTCTTTTCAATACAATTTGATGTTTTTTCAGCCAAGTTTTCTCTTATCAACTATTTTGGGACAAACGGCGGAGAACCTGTGATGTCTAGTCAGTCTTTTTCAGTGGTCTCGAACCGTCCCCCTGTCTGACGAGTTCAGTAAACACTTGCGTTTTTTGCAAGTAATTACTGAATTCGGTAAACGCTTGCGTTTTTTGCAAGTGTTTGTTATAATGTGCATATATTTACGATTGTGGTGACAGGAGTGATTCAGATTATGAAAAAAATAATTGAGCGTAAAGCATATTTGGAGCAGCTTTCCATGTGGCGGGAAAAAGAAATGATAAAAGTCGTCACAGGGGTACGCAGGTGCGGTAAGTCAACATTGTTTGATTTGTATATAAAAAGCCTGAAAGCGAGTGGTGTGTCTGATAATCAGATAGTCTTTATCAATTTGGAGGATGGAGATTGTTCAGAGCTTTTGGAATACAAGAAATTGCACGAATATATCAATGCGCATATCATTAAAAATAAATGGACATACGTTTTTATCGACGAGGTTCAAAATTGTAATGAATACGAAAGAGCAATATCAAGCCTTTATCTCAAAAATAACCTTGATATTTACATAACCGGTTCAAATGCCTATATGCTTTCGGGTGAGCTTGCGTCAAAGCTGACCGCACGTTATATTGAAATTGATATGTTGCCACTCTCTTTTTCTGAATACAGCGAAGCCGTGAATATATCGGATAAGCGTGAACGTTTTTTTGGGTATATGAATATGGGAGCTTTCCCTTACGCTGCAAATCTTATAAATAATTCCCTCGCTCACAGCCAGTATTTAGAGGGCATATACAACACCGTGCTTATAAAAGATGTTATGACGCGCGAAAACCTCAGCGATACAACGCTGCTCAGGTCAATAATAGGCTTTTTGGCGAGCAATGTAGGCAGTCATGTTTCCACAAAAAAAATTGCTGACACGCTTGCGTCAAATGGACGTCCAACAGGCTTTTACACTGTTGATTCTTATTTAACGGCACTTACCGACGCATATCTCTTCTATAAAGTAAACAGATATGATGTCAAGGGTAAAGTGCACCTGAAGTCCGAAGGCAAGTATTATATCTGTGATACCGGGCTTAGAAATATGATACTCGGGACGCAAGGGAAAGATATTGGTCACCAAATTGAAAACATTGTTTACCTTGAACTTCTGCGGAGAGGGTATACAGTCAATATCGGCAAGACCGGGCGAGGTAACGAAATAGATTTTGTTGCTGTACGAGATAAAAAAACAGAGTATTACCAAGTCTCTGCATCGGTATTAGACGAAACCACGTTAAAACGCGAGCTTAACTCACTGAAACAAATCAAAGATAACTATCCGAAGTTTCTAGTTACACTCGATGATTTTGTCGGCGACCACAACGGAATACAGCAGATTAATCTGATTGACTGGCTTAGCTTATAAAAGCTAAGACAGCGCAGTGGTCTCGGGCGGTTCATCATTCCCCTCAATCTGCGAAGCACACTCTGTTTCGCCCTTCTTGCTTTGCTTTATATAGTGCTGCATCGGCAAAGGCTATGGCATCATCTAAATCATTCACAGGCGCCGCCGCTGCTATGCCCAGGCTTGCGGTTACATTGAAAGAGTCTCCCTTTTGCGTGATTTCGCTTTCCTCAATCGTCGCTCTTATACGCTCAGTCACATGCAAAGCTGATTTCTTATCAATATCAGATAAGAAAATTACAAACTCCTCGCCACCATAACGTGCAAAGATATCATAGGGACGCAGAATACCCTCAATCCACCTTGCTGTTTCCTGAATAACAATATCGCCAACCTGATGACCGTATTTATCGTTGACTGATTTAAAATGATCTAAATCCACCATAACTATAAAAGACTCGCTCTCAGTCCTGTCGATTCGCTGCATCTGTGCTGAAACTGCGCTCATAAAGTATCGGCGATTAAAAACACCTGTCAGCGGGTCGGCATTCGACAAATCCGTCAGCTTGTTTTTAAGCACCCGTAGGACATGGTTGTGTTGAACCACCATTGCAAGCAAAAAGCTCAAAATAAAACTCGCCGGCGTCAAAAGCCACAGCTCCACATACCCGTACCATGCCTGTGATGAATATATCCTGAAAAACCACTCCGCCTCATACATGCGGAACACCGCCTCAACATAGTCTCCACTGGTTTCCGGGTCGGGTCTGTTGCTAATAATTATTTGGTGCTGATTATTGTCAGGATTGATTCTCCATATGTCATACTCATATCCGAGCACATACAGCTTATTATGACTAACCCCTTTCAAAGCATCAGGATGCCTGAGTGTAACAGATACCAATCCCCAAAATTCTTCAACACCCTCGGCGTTCTTCATGAAAATAGGTCGGCGACCAACCAGAATATCTAAACCCTGAACAGCCTCAAACGGACCTCCCAGCACAAGACTTCCCAGCTCTTTCGCCAGCACAGCCTCACGGTTTCCTGCACCCTCTTCAAAAAAATTCAACCCAAGCACAGCTTCGTTCCCCTCAAGCGGATAAACCCGGGTAACAATACCGTCCGGAGCAATAAGAATATTGAAAATTGCAGGATCAGCTACAAGCAAAGGTGCCAGTCTTTCAAAATCAAAATCATCCCCGCCATACTGCAATATGAAAGAAGCGAGAGTCTGAGTGCGGTAGAGCAAATCTGAAATTGACTCGACGACACTATTACCCTTTTCATAAATCAAAGCTTCCATCGTTAAACGCTCAAACTCGGTGCGATTTATGAAAACAGCCAAAGAAATAAGCAAACAACATATTAAAGTAGACACGAAAACAATAATTGTGCGAGTTGATATCGACCCGAACTTCTTTTTCATAGTGAAAACTTCCTGACTGATTGATTTTTTTATTGTTATACCACAATTGCCTGTTTTTCGCAAGAAAAACCATCAGCTAAACTTTATAAGCACTTTCAAAACGCCCTCTTCCCTGCTCTTTTCAAAAGCCTCTATAGCCCTGTCAGCCGTGTATACACCGGAAATCATAGGCGAAAAGTCGATTTTTTCCTTATCCAGCAATCTAAGTGCAGGCTCAAACGGCCCGCACCGCGAACCGAGCACCGTGATTTCATTTATGACGATTGGCGCAAGATTGAGCTCCTTACCCGAAGCAACCGTACTTTTTAAAACCAGCATACCACGCGGACGAACAAGTGCCAGCGCAGTCTCAAACCCCGAAATCGTACCCGTAGCCTCTACCACTACATCCCACGCTCTATCGGTTTTGATATCTTGCAGTAATGCCGTCTTTACACCCTGTGAGGACGCAATTTTAAGTTTGCTTTGACTCAAACCGACAATGGTTGCATTAAGATTTTGCGCACAAAAAGAAAGAGCTATTGTAGCGCCCAACTTCCCATCGCCAAGCACTAAAACCCTATCCAGAGGTTTGATGTGAAGCTGCTCTACAATTTCGAGCGCAGCAGCAAGTGGCTCAACAAAAACAGCCTGCTCATCTGAAACAGTATCCGAAACCTCATGCAACACGCCCAGCGGTGCAGTAAAATACTCGGCAAAACACCCATCTCTTCCATTAATTCCAAGTGTGCGTCTGTCGGGACAGTGACCCGCAAGCCCGCGAACACACCATCTGCAATTACCGCATCCGAAATTAATTTCCGGAACAACACGCTTTCCGAGCAAAGAACGATCCGCTGCGTTTATCTCCTCCACAACACCCACAACTTCGTGCCCTAAGATACCGCTAAAATCCTTATAACCCTTAGTGATTTCAACATCTGTATTACATATCCCCGCAAGTGTAACTCGTATAAGCGCCTCGCCCTGCGCAGGGCAAGGTTTTTCACATTCAACAAGTTTTAGTTTTTTATCAAACACCAACGCTTTCATAAACACCTCCCTTACCGGATAATAAATTATACAATAATAAAACATGAATGTAAACAAAAGAGCACCAATGTAGCAGCAGATGTGCAGTTTGCGGAGTCTTTTTTGCGAGAACAGTGTAGACGAATACGCTGGCTCGCAAAAAAGCGGAGCAAACTGCATATCTGCTGCGGGAACGAAGCGGAATCTTTTTGCAAGAAAAGAAGCAACAAATATTACAATTCATAATGTTGCAATATTGATAGCAATCGTGATATAATTTACACAGGCTTTGGGGGGGTGATGAAAATTGGCAAGTGAAAGTAGCTACGACACCCAAAAATTAATTGATGTGGTACTTGCTTTCAGCAGCGAAACGAGATACGAAAAGCTGCTGGATATTATCTTGACTAAAATGATGGAAATTACCCACTCCGACGCAGGAACACTCTACCTGCTTGAAGACAAAAAACTACACTTTTGCATAATAAAAAACAACAGCCTGAGCATCAACCAGTCAGCAGACGAAACCAGCAACCTGCCGCCTATCGCACTGAACGAAAAAAATATAGAAAACATCAGCGCATATGCCGCAATAAACGACGAAATCGTAGTAGTTGACGACGTTTATGAAAGCCAAAAATTCAACTTCGCCGGACCGAAAAACTACGACAAACTAACAGGCTACCGAACACGCTCCATGCTAGTCCTGCCACTGACCAGCTATTGGAACGAAAAGTCTGAAGTTATGGGCGTTATCCAACTCCTCAACGCACTGGACCCTAAAACAGGAAAAGTCATCCCATATGGCGACATCTATAACCCACCAACAATTCCGGCACTTGCAAACATAGCCTCAAACACACTGGCAAACAACATGCACCTTAAAGACATCCGGATGCTGCTGCAATCCTTTGCCGCCGTAATGGCAAAAGCCATTGACGAAAGATCAAAATATAACAGCAACCATACACAAAAAGTAACCAACCTCTGCGTTACATTTGCCCGATATCTGACACAACGCTTCAAGGAAAACCACCAGTATTACTTCGATGAAAAACGACTGGAAGAACTCTCTATGGCGGCAATGTTGCACGATATCGGAAAAATTGTCACACCACTAAATATCATGGACAAAGCAGACAGACTGGGAGCGAGACTACCCATTGTGCGCTGCCGCTTTGAAATAAAAAAATACCAACTGGAAAACGACGCACTGAAAGGACACATTACCAAAAAAGAGTATGCCGAGCAGGAAAAAGCATTAAACGACGCGCTATCACTTGTCGAAGCGACAACCTCGGCAAACATACTGACCGAAACACAACTTGCCCAGCTTCAAAACCTTGACAAACTCACCTACATAAATACACAAAATGAAACTACCCCGCTGCTTGACCCGGAAGACATAGAAGCACTCTCCATTCGGAAAGGCACACTAACAGACAGCGAAAGAGAAATAATGAAAGAACACGTCGCAGTGACTGCCCGACTTTTGGACAGTATAGCATTTTGGAAATACTACGAAAATGTCCCACGATGGGCACGCGACCACCATGAATTTCTTGACGGCTCCGGATACCCCAGAGGACTCTCCGCTGACCGCCTGTCCGTGGAATCCTGCATCATAACCATCATGGACATTTTTGAAGCAGTTACCGCCCACGACAGACCGTATAAGAAAGCCGTACCCGTGGACGAAACCTTTGACATACTAAAAACAATGGTTGGAGACGGAAAATTGCACGGAGAACTTGTGGAGCTATTCATGGAAAGCGGAGTGTGGAAAGAACTATGAAGATAAAGATATACGGCTGCCGCGGCTCAGCCGCAGTATCGCGAAATTCTCGCTACGGTGGAAACACCTCATGTATGAGTCTTGAATCAAACGGAGAACTGCTTATCCTCGATGCAGGCTCCGGTTTGTTAGCACTGGAAGATGAACTGGCAATCAACCCTGATTGCAACATAAACATACTGCTGAGCCACCTGCATTTCGACCACATAATCGGCCTCTCGGCATTTTCACCGATTTGGAACCCCGCCATCAACACACGTGTGTTTTCCTGTAGCCACGATGAACGACCACTCGACGAACAGATATTCGGCACATTTTGCCCCCCGTACTGGCCGGTAGCTATAAAAGACCGGATTTTTGCACAGTGCATCCCGATTGAAGCAGGAGTTCCGTTTAAAGTAGGTACCTTTACAATCACACCGTTTGAAGCTGAGCACCCTGACAAAACGCTGTCATACCACATAACAGACGGGCATAAAAGAGTCGTTCATATGCTGGACAGTGAAATAACACATACGGACGGGAGTGAGTACGAACACCTCATGGAGCACTGTCGGGATGCCGACCTTGTTGTGTTCGATGCAACATACTCTGACGAAGATTACCAAACGCGTAAAGGATGGGGACATTCAACAGTCAAAGACGGAGTCTATTTCGCAGAAAAATGGAACTGCCGCCGTATTCTGTTTTCACATTTTTGCCGCAAATACAGTGACGACAAATTAGATAGCCTAAAAAAACATTTTGACGCCGCAGACAGTCGGTTCATACTTGCCTATGACGGACTGGAGATGGTGTTATGACCGGAATAAAAAAATATGTCAGCACCGCCGTAGCGACACTGCTTCTGCTCGTTTTTATTCCGGTAAATCCTCTCTGGATGCTTGAATACAGAGCGCAGGACATGGCGTTGCAGCGCCCGGGACTTTTACACCCCGATATCATTGTTGTCGGAATTGACGCAATCACACTTTCCGAGTTCGGCACGTTTTGGCATTGGTCAAGACCGCGTGTGGCAGAAGCAATCAATATACTAAACAGTGACCCTGACGGAGCACGACCGGCAGTAATCGGGATTGATATTCTATTCTCTGAGCAGGGTCTGATTGAAGAACACGACCTCATGCTCGTAGACGCACTCAGAGATGCCGACAATGTGGTATTAGCCTCCTCAATCGAAATAGGCGACGACCCCGAACTCATGCTGCTCGACACAATAATCGGACACCAAAAACCGTTTCCGGAACTGCTCCCGTATGCCCCGCACGGACTTGTAAACGGGATATTCGATCGGGACGGATTTCTGCGTCATGCGCTGCTGTGGGAGCGATATCATAGCGAGAAACTGTACTCGTTTCCTGTGGTTGTTGCTATGAAGTATCTGGGCATAACAGAGCCGGATTCATTCATACGCGAAAATGCAGAAATGTTCCTGCGCTATACAGGCGAGCCCGGTGATTTTTTCTGGTTTTCGTTTTCCGATATTTTTGAGCCTGATTTTGACCCATTGATCTTCGACGACGCGATAGTCCTTATCGGCCCGTATGCATTAGGTATGATGGACCACTATCCGGTGCCGATACAGCACGAAGCACCTATGTACGGAGTTGAGATTCTGGCAAATGTGACCCAGGCGATTTTGGATGAAGCCTTTAAGCTTCGAGCACCTGTATGGGCTGACCGACTGATTGTTGCGGCGTTTATAGTTTTTGGTATGCTTATCGGAGAAATTTTAAAACTGCGCCGAACGCTTATCATATTTTTGGCGGCAGCAGTAGGCTACTACTTTGCCGCACTCACAATTTTCGGGCAGGGTATCGTTTTGCCTGTGCTCACCCCGCCGTTAATGCTGGGGCTCGTATTTTTGTACCAATTTACATATCAATACATCATACAGGCAGCGGAAAAGAGCCGTCTCCGCGCTACATTCGGCAAATATGTTGCACCGGAGATTGTAAACACACTTATTAAAAGCGGAGAAGCAGATTCCGACGCAACAGAGCGCAAGAAACATATAGCAGTTATGTTTGTTGACGTTCGGGGCTTCACAGCTATGACTGAAAGTCTGCGAGACACCCCCGAACATATTGTGCGTACGCTAAACGAATATCTGGAACTGACCTCAACGGCAGTATTTAATAACGGAGGCAGCGTAGACAAGTTCATAGGCGATGCCACAATGGCGTTGTTTAACGGCTTTGTGCCTCTGGAAGATTACGTATATAAGGCAGTCTGTGCCGCATGGGAAATGACTATGGGTGCTGAAAAACTGAACAAGTCGCTGAAAGAACGCTTTGGAGTCGATCTCAGTTTCGGGATCGGAATACACTGCGGCGATGCTATAGTCGGCAACCTCGGCCCGAGCTTTCGCAAGGACTACACCGCTATTGGTGACACAGTAAACACGGCAGCCCGACTTGAAGCAAATGCTGCACCCTCAGAAGTGCTGATAAGTCGTGATATTTACGACTTGCTTGGCGACCGAATAGAGGCAAAACCCATGGGCGAAATCCCGCTCAAAGGAAAAAGCAAACCTATTGAAATTTTTTCATTAACAAATTTGACAAATATTAGTTGATTATGTTATATTATATATAGTAGAAGTTATGATAGTTTGGGACAATCTATGCTGGAGGGAGAATAAAGTGAAAACTCGTAACAAAAGAATAATCACGGCAATCCTGATTGCCTGTCTCTTGCTCGGTTCGGCTATTCCTGCCCTTGCCGCAGATTATGCTGCTCGGGTGATTGCTGTTTTCAGAGCCGAGGGTGAAGTCAGTCTGCTTAGAGGCACCGCTCGTGCAGTTACTCCGAGAAGAGGACAGCGCTTGCGTGTTGACGACACTTTGCAAACAGGCGAAGATTCGTCCGTACATCTGCGAATGGACAGAGAAACTATCCTGCAAATGGATCAAAATAGCCAAGTGACAGTGGAATCTGCCGGAAGACGTCTCATCTTAAGCGTCGAAGAAGGCAGGTCTCTTGTTCATGCCGAGCCGCAAGCAGAAGGAAACACCCTTGAAACCCGTGTAGGCAATGTTGGACTCACCGTGCGCGGAACTATGTTTACTCTGGGTCTGCTGCCCGATGATAACATAAACATAGTAATGCTCTCGGGCTACGGGGATGTAGGCGATGTCACGCTGTATGCAGGTAATGTTATGACATTCGATGAATACGGCGAGCACACAATCGACGAGCTGCGTTTGGAAGATTTGGATTCGTTCACACTTCAAGCGGTGTATGACAATATGGAATATCTCATGACTGTCGGCACGCTGACCTTGGACATGCTGCCGCTTCTGCACAGGCTTGTTGGTGAGTTGGTAATAGTAATCCGACCTCCCGGCTTTGGCGCCACATCTGACAACACCAGCCCTCCTCCGCCACCGGAATACTATTGGTCGCCCCCACCTCCTTCGGATGACACAGCACCACCGACCGAGACCACTCCACCGACGGATAGCGCTCCGCAGCCGGACTCAGCACCACCCGTTGAAACACCTCCGGAAGACACACAGCCTCCTGACGACACACTGCCGTATCCGGATGACCCGGATTCTGACGACACAGGTTCGTCGAGTTGGTGGTGGTTTAGCCCTCCGCCGAGAGTAGGTGGAGTATATCAAATCAGCACTGTTGGGCACTTGCGCTGGGTGCAATGGTGGGGCACCCACAACCATACCACCAACCGTAACTTCATACTTGTAAATGACGAACCACTTGTAATAAACTTCATGATTCCCGTATTAAACGGCACTTTTAACGGGAACAACAGAACCATAGATGTACGCCTGTGCAGCGAATATCACAATTCCAATATAGCTCGCAATGCACCTGCAGTCGGGCTGTTCGGCACAATAGGTTCAAGAGGTGTTGTGCACGACTTAAACGTAATAGCCCACGTGAATACCCCCGCTCACAGTAATGTTGGCGGTCTTGCGGGTATAAATAATGGCGAAATTCGCAACATCACACTTCATAACGACGGCATAACAGGGCAAAGCAACGTTGGCGATGCGGTTGGTGTTAACAACGGCACAAAACACAACGTAACAGTAACCGTCTCCGCAGTTCAGACTGCCGTTTTTTCCATCGCTTTATTTGAACTCGAAGATTTGGATTATGAATATTATTTTGATGATGATTTCACTATTGACTACACTTATGATTGCGCAAATTTAACCGACTATGATGATAATTATTATGATTATGACGAAGTAACAGCAGCGGATGCAACTGACTCTCATGTTCAAGAAGGCTATGACGATTATGACAGTTCTTCAGATTATGGAGTCGCAAAGTCCCAAGATTACTACGCCGACCTCGCAGATGACGATGATGTCTTAACCGATGACGATGATGCCCTCGTTGATTCATAATTAACCATCGGCAACAAATCACATCTCTACTTCACCGCAAAAACATAATCATCAATGCAGTCACCTATTTTATCCAGTATTATTTCATCTACAGTGTTATTAATCTCACCGTCTCTTACCCTTGCATATTGCAGGGGTAAGAACTGGCTGAGCAACGGTAGCGGTATCGGGTCACTTAAATTCGAGATTAGCGTATCTATGGAATCTTTTACAGCAGGCTCCGGCAGATAGTATCTTGCCCTATCGGAAAACCCAAAAGCCCTGTTAATTTTAAGTTTATGCTCATCTCCATGATAATGGGAAATCCAGTTCCCGGGCTTTTCCAGCATAACAGCTTCAAGCACTTCCGAAAATCTGCTTAGTACCGCAGATTTCTCCGAGAGTGCTGTTTTTTCGATATTTTCAAGAGCAAACAGTGCTTCACGCAGTGCAAATGTCAGAGCAGGGCCAACTTTTAGTATGATAATACCGTCTCGCACCAGTTCCCGAAGTGCCGGGCGCGGTTGATAATCCGTTGAGTGCCCCTCAAAGACAAATCTGCTGTCTTTCACTGCACTGCACAGCTCTTTTGCCTTTTCACTGCAATACACGTCTACATCGTCCTCGCCAAATTCCACGCCGGGCTGCACAACAACAGCCATTACCCTTTCCCAGGCACGGGCAAGCCCCGCACTCTCAAACGCACGAGAAAATGCGGTTATGGTTGCAGTGCAATCATCCTTTCCGGTAACACTCAAAGTCTCATGCTCCTGTGCACCGCCGGGAATCGGAACTTCACTCCCCACTATGTAAATAGGCTCAGTAGCTCCCGGAACTTGCTTTTTTCTCTCTGCAAACGCTTTTTCAGCCACAGCACAGAGCCTTGCTCCGCGCTCCGCTATCAACTCATTAGAGAGCGGCACAGTCTTATCATCGGTTCCGAGACGCATGCTTGTGTCAATATGAATCTTCGTAAATCCGGCAAGCACATACTCTTTTACCAGAATTTCGGCTTTCTCCATCGCCTCAGTTTCACTGAGTTTTGACCAAGTGAGTGGACCGAGATGATCTCCGCCTAAAATGAGATTTGAAGCGTCAAAATCTTCACGCTTTGCAATCTCATGACACCACTCATAAAACTCTTTTGGCGTTTGCCCCGTATAACCGCCCTCCTGATTGACTTGATTTGCCGTTGCCTCAATAAGAGCAGGCAGGTTTTCTCTTTTGCATCTGCGCATCACCGCTCTGAGAACATATTCGTTAGCGCTGCAATTTGAAAAAATGCCGACATGTTCCCCCGCCTTGTGTTTTTCTATAATAGACTGAATTGAATGCATTACTTCCTCCCATTAGTAGTTAGTGCATAGTGCAGATTATGAGCAATTTACTCCGCTTTTTTGCGAGCCAGCGTATTCGTCTACACTGTTCTCGCAAAAAAGACTCCGTAAACAGCCCATAATCTGCTAGAATTTGCAGAGCTTATAAGGAAATCCAAGGGTCGAGCCCTGTTGGTTTGTCCGGGTCTGCGCCTGTTTCTTTAGATTTGTAATATGCAATCATCTGACACAAAACGATGAGTGGTATACCCCTTGTGATGTGCGACAAGCCTTTACCATAAGATGATACCCTGACACCCTCTCCGCTGCCCGGCATATCCGAGTAAACAATAACATTTGCCCCTTTAGCCACCAAATCATTGACGAGATTGACTTCAAGCTCACAGCCTGTAGCAGAAGCGACAATAACAAGCGTATCCTTGCCTATAAGCACCATAGGCCCGTGCCTAACGTCCAGCACATGGTGGAAGCTCGACGGAAGCTGACAAACCTCCTTGAACACCAATGCACCCTCCTCTGCGATACCCTCAATCTCAGCATCTGCAAGAACAACAGCGTGAGTCCAAGACTCTTTTGCTATGACCTTAGAAAGCTCCTCGGCACTATCCATATACGCAGAGCCGTTCGAAATTAAGAGACTCAGCTCAGAGAGAACCGACGTATTACCCGTGAGTTTAGACGCTATAAACACCGCCATGAAGTAAGCGTTGGTCACGCAGCGGGTCTGGCACACGCTCTCGTCAAATGCCCAAGGCGTGGAGAGAACTAAATCGCTTCTCTCTCCCAGTGGTGTGTCATCAGCGCAAACAAGCGATGCAACTTTTAGCTTACACCCCAGCTTTTTCAGCGCATCAAGTGCCATGATAAGTTCACTGGTTTTTCCCGAGCGGGAAATAAACACAAGCGCACTATCATCAATCAACGTCTTATAACGCTCTGCATGGAGCAAGATATCCCCTGCAGCAAGTGCCAAAGCCGAGACATCTGTGTGCATATTCCAAATCATAGCAAAAGACTTTGCATTTGAATAACTGGAACCGCACCCAACAAAAACAATGCGGGAATTATCCTTAAAAAATGACTCAATATCTCCCCACTTGCCCTCCAGATAGTCTACTGTTTTTCCAAGCGATGAAAACGTATCCTGCATTTCCTTGTAAGTTAAAGCCATGATTTTCCTCCTAAAACATTAAATAACATTCTACTTATTTTATCAGATAACAATTGGTTTCAACAAGTCAATAATACGAATAAATCATGCGCAAAATTCGTCACAAAGCCTTCCCTGCAACTTTTCCAGCCCCTGTGGACAGCCTTTCTCAAAAGCCATGAGCAATGCCCCGAACATCGGCTCAAATTTCGGCGTAACAGGCTTGCCGCCAACAGCCTCTATACCCTTGAAAAAATGCGGCAAAATAAGCTCCCCCGTTTTAAAAAGTCCACCTGAATAAGAAACCAAAAACGGCTCATCCTCAAACTTCAAACTATTGCTTATAGAAGTAACAAGTCCGCAAAGCTCATCAGCAGCCTTTTTGTAAAGCTCCATTGCACTTATTGACCCTGCTAAAGCAGCTTCCTTTGCCAAAAGCTGCAACGCCGCTATTTTATCTCTGCTTGCCAGATATTTACCGTGCACCTGCTCAATTATATCAATATCGTTAGAGAGGTTAAACGCTTTCCTTACAACACCATAAAGCTCATCTCTCGGCAATCTGCCGTCTGCCTGCTTTGAAAAAAGCTCAAGCACCTTTCTGCCTATCCAGAAACAAGAACCCTCATCACTGAAAAACTCGCTCCAACCGCCGCATCTGCAAGTCTCACCAACTTCATTTTTACCAAATGCAATCGAGCCCGTACCCGCAACCACGTTGACGCCGGGTAAAAGACCAAGCGAACCTGCCCAGCCAACCTCAACATCATTTGTGACATAAATGGGAAGCTCACCAAAAATCTCCGCAATGACTCTTTTAAGTTCGCGGTCACCTGCTTCACCCTCACCAAAGTAAGGCAAACCCATTGCTATCCCTGCAATGCGCCCGTCCGTTCCTGTCGGGAAAGCGTCAATAATCGCTTTGATATTGCTCACGACATGATTTGTTCCGTATTCTTTCCATGATGCGCTGCCCGTCAACTCGGATAAGAGCACAGATGAATCGGCAGAGGCTATACAGACTGTGGTTTTAGTGCCTCCTCCGTCTACTCCTACATAGTAGTCCATCTAACTCCCTCCTTTAACATTTTTCTGGCTTCGGCATTTGCACCGATTCAACGTATCTCATATTCATGTACATGTGTCACGCCCGTCATTACAGCTCCAAGCATAGTCTCGGTATGGTTAAGCTCAGAGAGAACGAGCTTCGGCGCATAGGGAAAATGGTTTTTTACAATCTGCTGCCAATGCTCCAGAAACAACTTTCCGAAATTGTAACCCAGCCCACCTGATATGATTATTATCTCAGGATTTAACACTGACACAATATTTACAAGCATAATCCCAAAGTTCATCGCAATCTCGTCAATCATCAGCTTGGCATACATATCTTCGCCGTCTTTATATTTTTGTATCAGTTTTTTAATTTCCTCGTAGAAATTGCCTGAGTTCAGGTAATGATTTATTTTGCTGATGGATAACATCTGCTCCAGTGAACCGGCTTCATCATACTTATTTGAAATATTTACAGGGTCTGTAAGCATAAATCCTATTTCCCCGGCAGCATCGGTTGCACCTTTGTATAAACTTCCGTTTAGTATGTGTGCAGAACCAAGACCTATGCCGTATGCTATGTACGTAATATCCTTATAATTGACTCCTGCACCTTTCCATCTCTCACCTATAACACCCAGATTTACGCAGTTTTCAAGTATAACATCGGCTTCAAAAGACTCCTGCAATACACCAATCAAATCTTTTTCATGAAACTTCTCGGTAAACGGCGCAAGTGAGCTCACTCCATCATAAATAATCCCCGGTATGCCAATAACAATGCATAAGATATCGTCCTTTGATTTGCCGGATTTTTCCAGGATTTGGACTATTTGGTCATGGGTAATGCGAATTCTCTCTTGACCAACATTGGCGTTATCTGAACTATTGATAACTTCCGTGCTCATAACCTCATTGCCAAGCAAATCGGCAAGCATCATACGTATTCGAAAGCGCCCCCAGTCAACTCCTATTATGAAACCACGCTGTGCATTAAAAGCTAACATTGTTGACTTTCGCCCTATGCTGTTATCCCCTGTTCCCACTTCCAGAATATAACCCGCTTCAAGCAAGCCTTTTGCATTGGACGAAATCGCAGGAAAGCTCATATTAAGATGCCGCGACAAATCCGCCCGGGACATGCTGCCGTTTTGGCGCAGGACATCCAAGATAAACCGCTTGTTGTGCTGAGCTATATTTTCAGGAGTCCAAATAGAATTCTGCATAGTTCTGCCTTATCATTGTTATTTATTTACCTTTAATTAATATTCATTCTTTCCAAACATAATAATGCAAATTCTCGTCTTTGTCAAATCGAAGATAGAAAATTTATTTCGTTTTTAAAGGCTACTAAACAGCTCCGGAAATTTTGTTAGTTTATTTTGCACAATTTTTACCCTAAATATTGTATGGTTTTTACAAAATTACATTTTAGCAACATTTACTCTTGCATTTACTTCTGATTTCCTTTAGTATCATTATTAAAGGACGCTAAGTAATTAGTTCAAAAAGCCTCGCTACTCACTTGCAATGCATTATTCATTTATGAAAATCATTATATCATTTGAATGGAGGAATATCATGAAGAAGAAAAATCTATTCCGCTGCATCGCCCTTTTGTTTACCGTGGTGATGCTGGTAGCGGCATGCGCTCCTGCGGACACTCCTGCCGAGGCGGATCCCGCAGACCCCGGAGCTACTGCAACTCCTGCCCCGGGCACCGGCACCGAACCGGGTCAAGACCCACCCGCTGCTGCAACACAGGGTACCAGAGAATTTGTAGAGCCTCCCCCGGGCCATTGGGATCAGCCTTTCTCTGAGACAGTTCGGATTACTGCGGTAGCACCGCACGGCACAAACTGGCATTTCCGCGATGGCGATGATGTCAACAACAACCCATGGACGAGACTATATCTGGATCGTCTGAATGTCGAGGTCGTGTTCGATTGGACAGTCGTTGACGGTTATGCAGAGCGACTGAATATGGCAATTTTAGCACGTGATTTACCCGATGTATGGAATATCGGAGCCGATTCAGATTCGAGATTATTTAATCAGCTTCAAGCAGACGGTATGTTGCTTGACCTTACAGATGCTTACAGAACCTATGCATCACAACGTATTCAAGACTTTGAAATCACAGACCCACTCACAATTCAAAACTTCATGGTCGATGGCAGAGTTTATGGTTTACCGCGTCTTTACTACGGGCAAATAGACCAGCCTTGGCACATGTGGGTGCGTAAAGATTGGTACGAAGCAGCCGGTTCACCTGAAATCAGAACAGTTGCAGACCTTGAAAACCTCATGCGCACATTTATGACAGACCAAGGTGCCGCATACGGTATTGGTGTTAACGATAACATGCAATGGCTACTCAGAACAGCACCAATGTGGGGCGCATATATTGGAAACATACATAATAATGAATATTTCTGGATGCCTGATGCAACAGGCAGACTGAGACCCGGTATTTCATTCCCCGAGTTTGAAGTAGCTCTTGAAAACTGGGCAAGATGGTTTAGTGAAGGCTTCATCAGCCCTGAATTTATGATGATGGGTGAATGGGGCGGACGCGCACAAGAAGATATTGTAAACGGTGTCGTTGGAATGCACGCATGGTGGCAATGGTGGGGTTGGTACTCCGGTCCTGCAATCGTTGATAATCTAAGAAATAACGATGCTTACTTTATACCGTTCAATATGCCGACAGTAGATGGCGCTCAACCTGCAAGAGGACAAATCTTCTATCCGAACTTTGATGTTCTTGTAGCAAATGCAGACTTCCAAAATCCGGCAGCATGGATGAGAGTTTTGAGTCTTGTTGACCACATGATTTTCAGCCCGGACGCAAATCTTTCACCGGACGAGCTTGAATACTACATGCTGCACGGCATGGAGCACGCAATGGCATTCCCGTTCAAAATAATTGACCCGCAAACCGATATGCTGCAATATATCCACGTGCTTCACGCTCTGGAAACAGGCGATACAAGTGAGCTGTTCACCACCGGTATGCAGTTTAAACACCGTGACTCACTGGCATGGCTTAACGATCAAGAATCGACCGGTCTCGGCGCATATCTACAAATGGGATTTGACGGAAGCGCATATGCCAGAAGTCAGCATCTATTTGATATCGGTCGCGTTGTAACCACTGCCATGTGGGGTGTAGCACCTCCGGAGTTCGCAGACGCCGGCACAACGGGCGACATACTCATGGAAGAAATTATGGCAATTATCATGGGTATCAGACCTGCAAGCGACTGGCCGCAAATCTTAGAGCAATGGTATGCACAAGGCGGACAAATTAAAGAAGATGCGGTAAATCTGCACTTCGGTCGCTAGTTATAACTTTTACCACAATACTTCGGGGAGACTTTTAAAAGTTTCCCCGAAAGTTTGATTATTGCGAAGGCATCTTGTATACTGAAGTAACATTCAAAATCTTTGTCCTTATAAAAATATTGACCATAACGGGGAGGTATTTATGGGTTCTTTTTCTGACATCTCGGTAATGACAAAATCTGCCAAAAAAGCTCCAAAACAACGATATTTTGGTGGTGGCAGACAAGTCATAAAGCGCTTTAGGCGGGAATGGCCGCTACATGCGTTAATTCTCCCGGCACTTGTTGTTACAGCGATTTTTTCGTACGGACCGATGTACGGACTCATTATGGCGTTTCAAGATTTTTCTCCCGTTCAAGGGTTCAGTTCTCCTTGGATCGGATTTGAAAATTTCAGGTGGCTTTTTGACCAGCC
>Ga0209755_10004136_pt1 | contig 17431 bp, 14 predicted proteins | sample TergutCo191P1_FD_187301 | JGI IMG/M metagenome (GOLD analysis project Ga0209755, IMG submission 187301) | Cornitermes sp. P1 segment gut microbial communities from Petit-Saut dam, French Guiana - Co191P1 (SPAdes) (version 2) | ecosystem: Host-associated > Arthropoda: Insects > Digestive system...
AACAGCCAAAGCCCCGTCGGGAAATACTTTATCGGATGCGGGGGACAGTGCCGTGCGCGTCCCCCGCATCCGAAAAGTTTTTCCCGAGGTAGGGGCGAAAACCGCAGACACATCTTCAAGCATTCGCATTCTCTCGAAGCCATATTCAGTTTCCTAGCGTACAAAAAAAAGGGCTGTTGCAAATTTTGCAACTGCCCCTTTTTTCGTCACATTTTGATGTAGCACATGACCGTGGTGCCATCGTCTTCTGTGCTTTTAAGTGCAACTCGCCCGCCGTGATGTTCGGCAATGTTTTTCACGATGGCAAGCCCAAGACCTGTGCCGCCGGTTTTTTTAGACCGTGAGCTGTCTACCCGGTAAAAGCGTTCGAAGATACGGTCGTGGTGTTCTTTGGGAATCCCGATTCCCATATCCGTTACGGTTATTTTGCAAAATTCCTTTTCCCGGCGCAAATCCACAATTACATTTCCACCTTCGATATTGTACTTGATGCCGTTGTCTACCAGATTGTACAAAAGTTCGTCAATCAAGCGGCTGTTGGCGTTTATTTTAAGCGTGTCCCCCGTGACTTTAAGTGTTACGGATTTTTCACGGGCTTTGTCCTGCAATGCTTCAATTACCGATTCTGCAAGTTCATGAATATCAAAAATTACGAAATCGTTTTGCACTTTGTTCTCGTCAAACTCGGACAGACGAATTATGCTCTCAATTATATGAATGAGCCGCTTCGCATGAACCGTGATTTTATCGGCAAAGCCTATTACGTCATCCGGTTTTGCCATGCCGTTTGCCATCATTTCGGACAATGCGGAAATGGTTGTAAGCGGCGTTTTTAGCTCGTGAGAAACATTGGCAGAAAATTCTTTGCGTTGTTTTTCGGCGTTAAACTGCTCGGTGGAATCCAGGAAGAAAATAACTGCACCTCGGCAGGTGCCGCCACCGATTACAGGGTTAAGGAAGACATTGTAAATTCTGTCGTTTCTGGAGAGTGCGGTTTCAAGATGCTTGCCTTTAAGGCACTCTTTGATGCCCGCCAAAAATTCCGGGTCACGGTATACGTATTTGATATTTTTTTGCACAACGCTTTCTTCATCCGGCAGATAAAAAATGTCCATGGCACTTTTGTTAACCGCCATAACCATTCCGTTTTCGTCCAGTATTACAAGCCCCTCTCGCATATTTGCGATAATGGCTTCGATGGTTTCTGCTCGGTTTTTTAGGGTCGCCATTTGCTTTTCAATTTCTTTTTTCTGATTGTCAATTTTCCGGATGTAGGGCCAAAGTTCTTCGTAAAGAGATTCGCCCAGGGCAGAACTTGAAAGTGCATCGGTACTTTCAAAATCCACTTCCGCAAGGGGCTTAACAATAAGTCGTGTCATGCGGTGTACGATGAAATGTGCCAGCGTCAAAATAGCTATCGTGATTAAAACCAGCATGGGAATAGTGGATGTAAACACGCCCCCTAAGCCTGATAAAGTTTTAGAAAGCCTTAGAACATTGCCGCTTTGCAACAAAATTGCGTAGTAGTACGTTTCTGCCGCAAAAGTGGCTGAACGACGAACGGCTTCGCTACTGCCAAAGGCAACGGCACGGATAAATTCCGGGCGGTCGCTACGGTTTATGGTCATGTCTGCGCCGCCATAGCTGTCCGAAAGAGCCCATCCATCTGCGTCAATAAGTGTAATGCGGGTGTTGCCACCCTGCAAACGCCGTGAATAATCATGCTCGCCCGCATTTATAAGCTGTGCGACAAGGTACGCCTTGTCTTGTATGGATGCAATTTCGTGGTTTTGCGCCGCCCGAAAAAACAGCGCACCAAACGACATTGCCATAAGTACAACGCAAGCTATAATAAGCCCCACGAAATTCAAAAAAATTCGTTTTTGCATAACAAACCTCCGTTATTCCCCCAAGCTATAACCAACATTACGGGTGGTTTTGATATGTTCACTTGCGGGACCCAACTTTTTTCTTAGGGATTTTATGTGCATATCCAGCGTGCGGCTCTCCCCCTCATAATCGTAGCCCCATACGGTTTCGATAATTTTGTCTCGGCTTAAAACGATGCCCTTGTTTATCAGCATATAGTGCAACAGCTCGTATTCCTTAAAGGTGAGGGTTACAGTCTCATCATTTACGGTTACAGCCCTGCGGGTGTTGTTCATGCTGATATTTTTGTACGTAAGTTCATCTTGTTGCGTGCTGGATGGAAAATTGCTACGACGAAGCAAAGCCTTTGTACGTGAAATCAATTCCATAACACCAAACGGTTTCGTTAGATAATCGTCCGCACCAAGGTCTAACCCCTTTACCTTGTCGTATTCGCTACCCTTTGCGGTAAGCATCATCACCGGTAAGTTTCTAAAATTAACACCTTCCCGGATTTTTTTTAGAATTTCAAGACCGTCATCGCCGGGCATTTTTATATCCAAGATGATTAACGCAGGCGGACTCTCGGTTTGCAGGGCGGTTAATAAATCGTTGCCCGAATCAAATCCTCTGGTTTCGTAGTTTGCGGTACGAAGTGCGTACAGCACAATTTCGCGTATATCCTCGTCATCCTCCGCTATCCATATGTTTGGCATAAAAATCCTCCCATCCTACCGGTGGTAGTGAGTAATACGAATTATCCTTGTTTGCCTGTAATCGAATACACAACCCATTTTGCAATATTGCAAGCGTGGTCTCCAATGCGCTCGAAAAATTTTGCAATCATCAAGAGGTCTATGGCGTATTCTGCGTTTTCGGTGCGGATAAGCTCGATAAGGTCGGCTTTAACATTGTCGAAAAGTTCATCTACAATGTCATCGTGTTTTATCACGGATTTTGCCAACTTCAAATCCTTTTTCACGTATGCGTCAATGCTTTCTGCAACCATTTTTACGGTGGTGGTTGCCATTTTGGGAATGTGGGCTAATTTTTGCGGCGAGCCTTTCATTACAACAATGATTTCCGATATGTCTGCGGCTTGGTCGCCAATGCGTTCCATGTCGGTAATCATTTTTAGTGCGGCGGATATAAGCCGCAAATCCTTTGCCACGGGTTGCTGTTGCAAAAGCAGTTTCAAGCAGAATGCCTCAATTTCCTTTTCGAACAGCTCTACTTCGGCTTCGTCGGCGATGACTTTTTTCGCAAGGTCAACATCATGCTCAATTAAGGCCTGCGAAGTTAGGGTGATGCTTTTTTCAACCACCGCCGCCATTTCCAGCAACATATCGTTTAGCTCTGTCATTTGCTTATCAAACCTGCGCATCAGCCAAACCTCCCTGTAATGTAATCTTCACATCGTTTGTCTTTGGGCGTGTTAAAAATATTCATTGTTTCGCCGTACTCGATTAGCTCGCCCAGGAGAAAAAATCCCGTGTTATCAGAAATTCGAGTGGCTTGCTGCATATTATGCGTAACAATTACGATAGTGTACTCTTTTTTCAGCTTGATAACCAACTCCTCTATTTTGCCTGTGGAGATGGGGTCTAGGGCGGAAGTGGGTTCGTCCATGAGAAGCACATCGGGCTGTACGGATAGCGCACGGGCTATGCACAGGCGTTGCTGTTGCCCGCCGGATAGTCCCATTGCACTTTTCTTGAGACGGTCTTTCACTTCGTCCCAGATAGCTGCGTCCCTTAGAGATTTTTCCACGATTTCGTTCAACTTAAACTTCGACTTTATCCCGTGGGTGCGCGGACCGTAGGCAATGTTATCAAAAACGGTCATGGGAAAGGGGTTTGGCTTTTGAAAAACCATGCCCACCCGTTTGCGCAGTGCGTTTATGTCGATACTGCCGTGGATACTTTCGCCGTCCAAGAGGATACTGCCTTTGATTTTGCATCCCTCGATGAGGTCGTTCATGCGGTTAAGGCTTTTAATTAGCGTGGATTTTCCACAACCGGACGGGCCGATAAATGCTGTTATCTGGCTCTTTGGAATTTCCATATTTATGTCCTTTAGAGCCTGAAAATCGTTGTACCACAGGTTTACATCTTTTATGGAAAATTTCATACAGGCCTCCTTTTTACGATGCTTTGATGAATTTGGCAATCCAGGATGAGAGGGCGTTTATGAAAATTACTACCATGAGAAGCACAGCGGCTGTTGCGTGGGCTTCGCCGGGGTGCGTTCCCTCGTTTGCAAGCGCATACATATGCGCCGACAATGTACGCCCCGTATCAAAGAGATTGTTTGGCACACGTGCCACGTTTCCAAGGGTGAAGATGATTGCCGCCGTTTCGCCAATAATACGTCCCACGGCGAGAATTACACCTGCCAAAATCCCCGGTACCGCCGCCGGAAGCACAACTCGCACAACTGTGCGAAGCCTGCCTGCGCCAAGCCCAAACGAGCCCTCACGGAAAGTATCCGGCACGGATTTAAGGCTCTCTTCTGTGGTGCGCATAATCAGCGGCAAAATCATAATAGAAACCGTGAACGCACCGGACATTAGCGACAACCCCCAGCCGAGGAAAACGCCAAAGAAGATGAAACCAAACAAGCCGTGTACAATTGATGGAATACCCGCAAGGGTTTCCGTTGTTAGGCGCACTATTTTTACGAATCGGCTACCACGTTTTGCGTATTCCACGAGGTAAATTGCGGAGAAAATGCCCAGGGGAACCGCAAGGGCTAACGCCATTCCTACAATCATAAGTGTTCCCATAAGTGCAGGAAACAGCGATTGGTTTGCCGTGGTAAACTGCACCTCGAAAAGGGACGGGCGTATATACGGCACGCCGTTTATGAGTACATAACCGACAAGGAAAAGCAAAACAAACGCCGTGGCGGCTATGCTAAGCCAAGTAAGGATGAAAAAAATCCAGTCAATAGGTTTTTTATGCACGGCCTAAACACCCTCCTTCTTCTTCAGAATTGAGAACATCAAGTTAATGAACATAACCAATGCGAACAACACAACGCCTGTTGCGATAAGTGCCGCACGGTGGTCGCCGTATGCGTAACCCATCTCAAGAACTACGTTTGCAGTTAGGGTTCTCGCACCTTGCAAAAACTCGTGAGGCATACGTACAACGGCTTGGTTGCCGGCTACCATGCGCACTGCCATAGTTTCGCCAACGGCACGACCTATTCCCAGGATAACCGCCGCCATTACGCCGGATTTTGCCGCAGGCAACACTACACGGAAACACGCACTTTCATGGCTTGCACCAAGGGCAACTGCTCCCTCGTAAATTTCGGAGGGGATTGCACGAATAGCACTTTCGGAAATGGCTATAACCGTGGGCAAAATCATCATGCCCAGAAGAATGGATGCGGTTAGTATGCTGTTTCCCGTTCCGCCGAAAGTTTCCCGCACAAAGGGTACCAGCACAACCATGCCGAAATATCCGTATACTACTGATGGAATGCCCGCAAGCAAGTTTATAGCGGGCTTAAGTACGGCGTAAAGTGGTTTGGGGCAAAATCTTGCCATAAACACTGCTGCAAAAATGCCAATTGGTACCCCGAAAAAAATTGCGCCCGCCGTTACATACAGCGAGCCCAGAATCATCGGCAATATTCCGAATCGTGGCGGATTCCACATTGGCCGCCAATCTGTTCCTGTGAGAAATTCCAGTATACCGATGTTAAACATTGCGGGCAGACCTTGTGCAAACAAGAATATGCAGATTAGCCCTACCGCTATAATGGCCGCGGAGGCCGCAAGCGCGAATACTATTCGCGCTGCGAACTCCCGGTTAAGAAATCTCGAAGATTTTCCCATGTTTTAACCCCCTATTGGATGGCCTCCCAAGCGGTAAGGTCACCAAGGAAAATGTCACGTACTTGGTCTACGGTCATCCCCTCAATTGGGTTGTCGGGGTGTACGATAACGGCGATGCCGTCAATTGCGATTGTAAGCGGTGAAAGGAACTCAAGTTCGGTTTCACGTAGGTCACGGCTGGACATTGCAATGTCTGCAAGACCGTCACGTACGGCAGAAATTCCGTGACCTGTACCTGCGCCATGAATGTCTATGGTTACGTTGGGGTTTAATTCACGATATGCTTCGCTGAGATGCCCCATGAGGGAGTACAGCGATGAAGAACCGTTAACAACTATTGTGCCGCTGAAATTTGCGGGAGAGTAATCCGGCGCACCTGTTGGAACGGCGGGGGCGTAACCTCTACCTGCAACAACATCTTGACCTTGTGCAGAGAAAATGAAGTCAACAAAATCTTGTGCAAGGGGGCTAAGACCCTCCTCTGTATTGTAGCCGAGAAGGAACGGGCGTTGGATAGCGTATGTGCCGTTAAGCATATTTTCTGTGGTGGGCGCAACGCCGTTTATGCTAAGAACACGAACTCTGTCATCTGCCAGGGCAACACCTGTTGACGCATAACCGATTGCAACGGGATTTTCTGCCACGTTTGTCATCATAACGCTTGTGCCGGGTGCTACAACTGCTTCCATGGTGGTGTTGTCGTTGCCTTCGATTGTAATGTCAACGATTTCTACAAATGCACCACGGGTTCCGCTACCTTCTTCACGAGCGATAACGGTGATAGGACCTGAAATACCTACCGGTGCGGGTTCTTCAACTACGTCTGCGGGGGGTGCAGGGTCGGCTACGGGGGGTGCTTCTGCTACAGGTGGTGCGGGAGCCGGGGGTGCTGCTACCGGTGGCGGCGCATCATTGCCGCAAGCGACCAGCGCAAGTGCCATTACTGCTACTGTCAAACAAACTACCAACTTGATAAACTTCTTACTCATGGAAATCCCTCCATTAATTTTTTTTATTATCCCGCAATCTGGCGAAATAATAGTTTCCTGCGTAGTATAAACGAGAAAAGTAAAAACGCAATAGGGCAAATGTAAATTTTGTGTAAAACTTTACATAACGCATCCTATTGCGTGCGGTGCGGGCTTTTTTGGGTGAATGTAAAAATTACGAAAAAATCAAATTTTGGCGCACCAGCGGATTGCATTTGTAAGCATCTTCGCAAACTCGGGATTGCCCCATACTTCCGGAGAATGTCCGGGGGTTAGTACGCAAATGCGACCTTTACCATGGGTGCGTACGTAGGCGGAGGGGGCAATATGCGCAGGTGCATTAAAGTACGGCTCGGTTTCGTATTTGTGGGGCGTGCCTTGGGCATCGGCAAAGGAAGCGGCTATGATGTCAATGTCCGGTGCCAAAATTTTCAGGTGGTAATGCTCGTCGGTTTCGCAGAAAATTTCTACACCGTCTGTGATGGGGTGGGGCTTTACAGCACCCACGGTAACGGGGCAATTGTTTGGATGGCTTGCAAACCTGCATCCTATTAACTCGTCTAAAATTTGCGTATTTTCCCCCGCAACGGTGCCGCTGTGGGTTACAAGAAGCCCGCCGCCGTTTTCTACATATTCTACAAATGCCCGCTGTATTTCTGCCGTTTTCCACGGTTCATTGTTCTGCTGGGAAATATGGTCGCATTTGCTTATCACAATCGTGTCGTAGTTCGCAAGGGTGGAAAAATCGAAGCCCGTGGGGTCAAAAACTTCCGTAAGGTTTAACCCAATGCGGCGCATACCCTCCGCCGGAATTTCACCCGGGTGGTAGAAATCGTCGCAAAAAAGCAGAACTCGCATTATCTGTCCCTCCATCCGTGTGGGTCGTAGATAGCCCAAAAAGCCGGCTTTGGGTTGTAAAATCTATCGAAGTGGGTTGCGGCATCTGCGCCACGCCAGCTTGTGGAGTCTTCCCGCCCCCAAATGGAAACACGGTCGATATACTCGGCAAATTCCGCATACCACATAAATAGCTGTGCAAACATATCTGCCTGGCGTTCGGCCTGCAATTCGTTCATTGTAAAGGGTGCTACAGTTGCGCCACGGAAGTGAATATCAAGCTCGGTTACGTGAATGCGTGCCCCTGTTTGAGAAAACATCTCCAGGGCATCACGCACGTTGCCTAGGCTTGTGCTTTGATTATAGTGACCCTGCATCCCGATAACTTCAATTAGCAACCGCCCATAATCCGGGTGCGAGGGATTTCCGTAGGCGGGGTTGTTAACAGAATCGTTGTGCCAGCGTTCGTTTAATTCGATGGTCATGTTTGCCATTGCGTTGCGTTTGTGTGGGTATTCCTCGTTAAAATCGTTGTAGATAAGAAGTGCAGATGGTGCGTATCTCCGTGCAAAAACAAATGCGTAATAGATGTAGTCGTAGGCTCTTTCCCCTGCGTCAAAATCTGCGCCGTTTGCAAATGCGTGATACCACGGCACGTTATTTCGCAAGGCACGTTGCCATGTGCCAACCTCGTAAAAAGGACTGCCCTCCGGGCGATTTGTGATAATGTTTGCGCCGCCGCCGTCTGTAAAAACTTCGTTGGTTACATCCCATGCGTGGATGCGGTCGCCAAAATATCCCGCATATTGCTGGATAAACCAGCGCATATTTTCTTTTGCCTCGGCACGGGTAAGATACTCGCCCGTTTGTGGGTCACGGTACAGCCACGGCGCAGACTGCGAGTGCCACACCAACGTATGCCCCACCATGTACAGGCCGTGTTCCTCCGCAAAGTCCACCATCGTCCTTGCCCCTGCGAGGTTTAGTGCGGCAGGGCGGCTACGCTGTTCTGCTCCGCCGGAAATCGCATCAACTTTCATTGCGTTTTCCGCAGTAACGGCGGCGTAATGATGCAAAAACATTTCAATAACGCCCCGTGGGTTATCTCGAATAAGTGCGGGTTCAAGAATATTGCCCAGGATAAAATAATCCTCCCAACGCTGTGCCAGTGACGGCAAAGTCAAGTCCCACTCCGGGGGAGATGGCGGCGTTGCATCCGGATTGGGCGTTGCGGTAAAAACGAGGGCAAGCCCGTTTTCAAAAAACGGCCCGGTTTCTCCATCTTCAAAAGTGTATCGTGCAATTATTTCTTCAAAGCGTGTCACCGTGAAGTTGTCGATATAAAAAATCGTGTTGGCGTTGGGATTTGGACCACCTGTATTTTTTACGATTTCGATATAATCCGGCACGGCTACCCCGGTGAAATCAACCTCACCGGAAAGCCTGTGCCACTCTGGAATCGAGTACATATTAAAAGTTTGCGAAGCCGCAATATGCCGCCACAACGGCCCACTTGTTTGCACAAGAATGCTAACGGGCAAGCCGCCTATTGTCATAGGGGTGAACAAATCCAGCTCGAATTCGTATACATTTCCCTGTTGCAAATTAAGCCCGGCTGTGGGAATGCGCACGCCGTCCCATTGGTTGTCGCCCATGGTTTCGACACGCAGAGAAATGCTACCCTCCGCCGGAACATATGGCGGAATGGCGGAAAGCGGTGCGGCTTCGTATTCTGCAGTGTACTCGCCCGGGGCTTCGTATTCGTAAGGTACATACGGCGCATACGGCTCAGGGTGGTCGTTTTCGCCCCTTGGGCTACACGCCGCAAACAGAAGTAGTAGTAGGATTGTGAGTTTTTTCAATGTAATCGCCTCCTAATAATGTAGCAGTTCCATATATCTTTCGTTGCCCAGCTTAAAATTCACATCGGTGAATCGCTTTAGCATTTCTGTTCCAATTAGGTCATTTGTTTCTCGAGTTGCGTGGTCGGTTCATTCCACAAACACTCCGCCTACACACAATGTTTCCCACGTTCCGCTAACAATTGTAGCCGGAGTACCTGCTTGCTCAAGTTTTGCAGCTACATCACCTGCGTTGGAATCATCGTCTGCAATACATCGGATAATTCCACCAATTAGTCCTCCCAACTCGCTAAAAATAAAGTCGCTAAGCACAACCCAGCGCACTTCGCTTTGGTTCATTATCTCCTGCACAGTAACGTAATCCCCAATTTTCATGCCCCAACCACCCTTTCATGCGCCCATTATGCCCTGCCCCGGAAAAAAAATCAAATGGTGCGCCCGGCGAATACCGGATGGGGATTTTCAAACACATCCGGTTAGTGACACCAACCAGTTCGTTTGTGAATTTTTGTACGCAGTGGGGGGGCAGTAAGCAATTTACAATCATGCCATTCCATAGTATATTGAAAAACAGAGAATATTCCGCTGTACATAAAATTTTGAGGGGGATTAAAAAATGGCAAACGAACGAATTACGGAAAACAAAGTAAGATGCCATTTTCAAAATGACCCACTTTTCAAATCCGTAAAATTTGAAGAGCAAAAATCAACAAACATACGAGTTGCAGAGTGCCTAAATAATGCGTCCAAACAAGGCAAGGGGATGGGCAGACCCGAATTTATTATTACGTTTCCTGCCCAAAGTATGGATTATTTGATTGTTGTCGAATGCAAGGCTTCCACAGATAAGCACGAAAGTGACGGGTATCGTAAACCAAAAAACTTTGCGGTTGATGGGGTTCTTCATTACGCAAAATTTCTTGCGAAAGAGTTTAATGTGGTTGCTATCGCCGTAAGCGGAGAAAGAGGGATTGTTGTCAGTAACTTTTTGCATAAAAAAGGGGAGGACGAACCTACCAAGCTGGCAAACAAATCCTTGTTGGGCATATTTGATTATGTAAAAACTTTTCGCAATGAACAATTTAACTACAACCTGAAAGATGTTAACATTGTTGAAACTGCCGTTTGGCTCAACGAGGAATTTCAAAAATGCTCTATTTCAGAGAGCATGAGAAACACCCTGATAAGCGGCATTTTGCTTGCGCTGGAAGACAATATATTTCTCATATCCTATGGCGAAGCAACATCTTCAAAAGATATAGCAGACACCCTCGTTGCCGCTATTGAACGAGTCTTGAGGAAAAACAAAGTTAGAAAAATTGAAGAAATGATGAATGTGTACAAGGGCATCCTAAACGAACCTTTAATTACAAACAACGCTATCAAAAAAAATAAGGCTGATATATCTACGGTTGAGTTTTTCAAAATCGTTGTTCAAAAAATTCACAAGGAAGTTTTTCCTTTAACCACATATGAGGAAAGCGGATATGACATACTGGGACGGTTTTATACAGAGTTTGTGCGGTACGCCGCAAGCAAGCAAAAGCAAGGGCTTGTTCTTACGCCATCCCATATTACGGAGCTTTTTTGTGATTTGGTTGAATTGAAAGTTACGGATGTTGTATATGACCCATGTTGCGGAACCGGTGGTTTTCTCATTGCGGCTATGAAAAAAATGATTGACATTGCGGGAATGGATGAAAGCAGAAAAGAACATATCCGGCAAAGTCAGTTGCTGGGCATAGAAATAAGGCCTGATATGTTTACTTTTGCCTGTTCAAACATGATGTTAAGGGGGGACGGAAAATCCAACCTGGATAGGGCTGACTGTTTTGATGATTCGATTATCAAACGCATAAAAGGGCTAAAACCTACGGTATCTTTCCTTAACCCACCCTACGACCAAGGCACTGATGTTCAGCTTGAATTTGTAGAAAATGCCCTGGATGCAGTACTCGAACAAAACGGAACAGTGGCCGCCATCATTCAGTTCAGCTGTGCTATAAAAGATGAGTCCGCAACCATTGCCGCAAGAAAAAGGCTACTGGAAAAGCACACTCTAAAAGCTGTAATTTCCATGCCGGATGATTTGTTCTATCCCGTTGGGGTTGTAACCTGCATTGTGGTGTTTGAAGCAAACAAGCCAAACGCCGGAAAAAAGACTTGGTTTGGCTACCTGAAAAATGATGGTTTTGTTAAGCGCAAACATAAGGGAAGAGTAGACCACTACGCAAATTGGAAAAACATAAAGGAACGCTTTTTACAAGCCTACAATGACAACGAGGAAGTACTTGGCTTATCTGTAAAAAAAGCAGTAAGCCATGAAGATGAATGGTGTGCCGAAGCATACATGGAAACTGATTACTCAAACCTATCATGTGCAGATTTTGAATCCACAATTAAAAAATACCTGCTTTTTAAGACAATAGGGTTGCCCGAAATGAGAAATGAGGCCGGTGCTAATGAAAAAAATTAGCGAACTGTTTCATGTTATGGCTGGGAGCAAATTAGATTTTGGGAAAATGACCGCCATAAAAGGCGGCACAGCGTTTGTTTCCAGAACTTCGCAGAACAACGGAATAGTGGGATTTGTTGAGCCTGTTGAGGGTGCAAAGAAATTTGACAAAGATTCCATAACCGTGACCCTTGGCGGAACTTATGTTTTGTCTTCATTCGTTCAGCCTGTTGATTTTTATACCGCCCAAAATGTTGCGGTGCTAATACCGAAAACCGAAATGACACTCCCTCAAAAGTTATTCTACTGCCGATGTATTTCCATGAACCGCTACAGGTACAGCGCGTTTGGAAGAGAAGCAAACCGAACTCTAAAGGATATATTGGTTCCAAATATTGCGGATTTGCCGGAATTTGTTGCGTCACTGCCAAGCATGGATTTTTGCCAAATGGAGAAACCTTTCGAAAGTTCTTCACTTGAACTTAACACCAACGCATGGGAAAAATTCAAATATGAAGACGTGTTTGAAATCAAAAAGGGGTACTATAACAAAAAGCCCGAGAGTATAACAGCCGGAAATGTAAAATTTTTGGGCGCAACCGAAAAAAACAACGGCGTTACGCAGCTGCTCTCCATAGACGATATATCACTATTCGACAAAACAGGCACAATGAAGTATGACGATTTAGATAAAAAAATATTCCCAGGCAACTCCATCGCTGTTACAAATGATGGTTCTGTTGGCTACGCCTATTACCAAGACGAAGACTATACGTGTAGCCACAGTGTTACGCCGCTGTACTTGAAAAACTACACCCTGAATAAATACATTGCCATGTTTTTGATTACCCTAATTGAGACAGAAAAATTCAGATGGTCTTACGGACGCAAGTGGAGACCAAAGCGTATGCCGGATTCAATTATCAAGCTACCGGTGGTTTCAAAAGGTGTACCCGATTTTGAATTTATGGAGCGGTATATAAAGTCTCTCCCATACAGTTCTGCAATTTGACGTATAGTAGCACAATCCCGGAATTTTTATTGAGTCCTCTCAATAAAATAGTCCTGGGAGTGATTACATATGCGCGAATTCATGTTCCTAATAGTAGAACTGTTAACAGTTGCCGTACTGCAAATGATTTTGGAAAATATTCTGGACGAGGCATCGCAAAAGCGGCTTATAAAAATTGTAAATATTGCCTGCATCCTAATTTGCTATTTCTTATTGATAAGATATGTGTATAATCATTTTCTAGGGGAGTTGGCAAGTATGCTAATTTTCTACTTTTAGTGTACCAGTAGAAGGATGATTAAAATGAAAATAGATTTCAAACGTAGCTTGGCAGAAATTTTGGCGGCACAGCTTAATATGCCGTTGCACGAAACGGAAGCCCTAATCGAAACGCCGCCGGATTTTAAGCTGGGGCATTTTGCTTTTCCATGCTTTCAGCTTGCGAAAACACTTAAAAAAGCTCCGCCTATGATTGCGGCGGATATTGCAGAAAAAATCCCCCTACCGGATTGGCTCGAAGAAGCAAAAGCAACCGGCCCTTACGTAAACTTCTTTTTCCGCCGGGAAAACTTTGCCCGCACGGTTCTTTCGGAAATATCCACCGCAGGTGACGACTACGGCCGCAACAACCGCAACGGCGGTAGCGAAAAAAAAGAAGAAACCGTGATAGTAGAGTACTCATCGCCCAATATTGCAAAGCATTTTCACATCGGACACTTAGGCTCCACAATCATTGGCAAAACCCTGGATAATATCTACCGCTTCCTGGGCTACAACGTCGTAAGCATGAACCACCTTGGCGACTGGGGTACGCAGTTTGGCAAGCTAATCACGGCGTACTTGAAATGGGGCAATGAAAAAGAGATAGAGCAAACAGAAATTGAAGGCCTGGTGAAGCTGTACGTAAAATTTCATGACGAAGCCGACCGAGACCCCTCTCTTAACGATGAAGCACGTTCGTGGGTTGTGAAAATGCAAAACGGCGACGAGGAAGGCTTGCGGATTTGGCAGTGGTTTGTGGATTTGAGCATGAAAGAGTACCAGCGCATCTACGACCGCCTGGAGGTATCTTTCGACCTGATTAGGGGCGAAAGCTATTACAATGGCAAAATGGAACCGGTTGCCGAGGAGCTTCAAGAAAAAGGATTGCTTACGGAAAGCGAGGGTGCGAAAATCGTAGACCTGGAGGAGCATAATATGCCGCCATGCCTTATTCTGCGCTCCGATGGCGGTACGCTGTACCCAACCCGTGACATCGCCGCCGCCCTGGACAGATACGCCACATTCAAATTTACAAAATGCCTGTACGTTACCGGCAACGAGCAAAGTTTGCACTTTGCCCAGTGGATGAAAGTCATCGAACTTATGGGGTATCCCTGGGCGAAAGGTCTGGTACACATCCCGTACGGGATGTACCTTTTCGAGAGCGGCAAAATGTCCACACGCCGTGGCGAGGTTATAAAAATGGAAGACCTCCTTGACGAAGCGGTTGCAAAAACGCTGGCAATCATAAACGAGAAGAACCCTGCGCTCGAAAACAAAAACGAAATTGCAGAGCAAGTTGGCGTTGGCGCATTAAAATTTAATAAACTTTTTAACTCTCGCATAAAAGACACAATGTTTGACTGGGACAGAATGCTTAATTTTGAAGGAGAAACCGGGCCTTATGTGCAGTATACTCATGCCCGGGCGTGTAGTGTGATAAGAAAGTGGAGAGTTGAGAGTGGAGAGTTGAGAGTTGTGGGGGATATAGATACTGCGCTTTTATCGGAGGACGAGCCTTTTGAAGTGCTTAGGCTTTTGCACGCCTTTCCGGAAAAAATTTGCGAAGCCGCCGAGAAATACGAGCCGTTTCTTATTGCACGCCAGCTTATAGCAATTGCGCAGGCGTACAATTATTTCTATACGAAGCACCAAATCCTTTGCGATGACGAAGCCGCAAAATGTGCCCGACTTGCGTTAACCGATGCAACTCGCCGGGTGATTAAAATTGGGCTTAACCTCTTAGGAATTGCCGCACCCGAAGTAATGTAGGCACGTTAATGACGGCACGCCTTGTCGGAAAGGAACGTAAAAATGAAAAATTTTTGCCTGCTTCTGTTTTTAGTCCTCGCCCTTGGCATAACCGTACAAGCCCAGGAGCCGGAAGCCCTGCCATACGACTTCGACGCAATACTTGAGCAAATCCGTGAAGAAGTTTTCTCACCGCAAATCGGGCCTATGATGTACACGCCACAAATTTTCATAGACACGCAAGATATTCCGCATACGCCACCAAAACATCTGCACGAGTTGCTGATACCGGCGGCGGATGATTATGTGATAGAGCCGTTTTTTACGCCCTCGCCGTATTCGCCGGGGGCTACACGTGTTATGAGTTGGGGCGGCAACCAGGCAACGGCAACCCTAAGAATGCAGGGTAGCCGGGTTAATATTTGGACGGTTGGCACGTCACTGCCGGTGACTACCGCAATGCGAAACCGCTTCGACCAAATTGTGAATGCAATGGAAACGAGCTTTGCGCCTTTTGCAGGGGTTCGTGTTACCACGCCATACAGCAATATGCCGCTTATTGGCGATATCCACGGCGATGGGCGTGTTAATGTGTTTTTGCATAATCACACGGGAGGCGGCTTTTTTTCTAACGGTGACTATTTCACTAACACTCCCGGGCGGCCTATACCCATGTTCCACGTAAGCAGTAATTTCGCAAACCCTGCGCACCCCCATCACTCTATGGATACGCTGTACAATATTTTCGCCCACGAATTACAACACTTGCTGTTTCATTTGCACATTGCCGTGTATATGACACGTGTCGTGGACGATAGCTTTTTGTGGTTTAACGAAGCGTTGTCGGAGCTTGCGGGATTTTTGTACGCAAACCCTGGTAGCGAAACTATTGACGTAGGCAGAAATTTTGATGCGGCGATAAATTCATACGCCGATAGTATGTTTTTTCCACCGACTTACGGCGATTTTTTGAATTTTAACAACAGCCTAAAAAATTACGGAATGTCCATGATGTATGGCATTCATTTGCGTAGGAATCAGTCGAATGCGGCACGCCGTTTATTCGACTTTTTTAGGGCTAATATGTCTCCTTCGCAAAATATGGCGCAGTTTTCTGCCAATCGAAACTGGGTGCAAGGCACGAGTATGCAGGTGAAAATAGGAAATGCGTTGCAATTTGCAGGGCTAACAGGCACGACCGGTGCAGGCGGAGCCACGGCTTTTTCTGCAAACTATTTCATCTTTATGGAAAACTTTGCGGCGGACGGCGGAAGCGTTGACGGACGACAGACCGCACGTTTTATGAACAGCAATTTTGCGGCGCACAGGCTTTGGGGCATACGCCCAAACCTAGGCACATTTGGGCGTTTGTATTATTCCGCAACGGGTGGATGGTACACGGTGCCGCCGCCCAGATATCCCGCATTTCCCACAATAACGGCGACAAACAGAAATGTCTCGTTGTCGGGATTTAACGGCACACCTCCCGGTGGCGGCGGCGCAAGCCACGAGAGTTTTCATTTGCTTGGCGGCAGGGTAGTAGTTGCAAATACTCGCCTAAACATATCAATCAGCGATAATAACTCGTCCACAAGGTACTATGTAGTGATTCCAAACACGCATTTGCATGGCACAGCCACAGCAGGCAACAGGACGTTTGGGCAACATGGTGCAACAGTGCATCGCATAATCGCAAACGGCACGCCCCACATCATAGACACCTACGGGCGTGACGCATATCTGTTTGTTGCAACGCTTTTTCGTAACGTAAATGCGACGGTAAACCATTCGTGGCAAGCACCGGTGCCGCCACGCACCATCAGCTTTAACGCAAACGGCGGCACAGGCACAATGGCGGCGCAAACCATCCCCAGTGGAAATAATTTCACCATACCCGCAAATGCCTTTACCCGGGCAAACTTCAATTTTACCGGCTGGAACACTGCCGCAAACGGCACAGGGCAATCATTTGCGCCGGGGGCTACAATCACAAACGTAACCGCAAACATCACGCTGTTTGCCCAGTGGACACCGGTTACACGCACGGTTTCGTTTATGGCAAACGGTGGCACAGGCACAATGTCGGCAATTACGGTAAACCACGGCATTAGCGTAACCATTCCGCCGCTGGCATTTACCCGTTTGGCGCACACATTTGACGGCTGGGCTACGCAAGCGGGGGGCGGCGGCACTCGTTTTGCGCCGGGGGCTACAATCCCAAGTGTAACCGCAAACATGACTTTGTTTGCACAGTGGATTCCGTACCGCTGGGTCATGTTTGACAGAAACGGCGGCTCGGGGCATATGCTGGCGATATCTCAGCCAAACGGGACTGATTTTGCACTGCCCGGATGGGACGCAATCACATTAACCCGCCGCAATCACGGCTTCACCGGGTGGAACACCGCACGTGACGGAAGCGGGCAATCATTCGCCCCGGGCGATACCATTCACAACGTGACGGCGCACATGACGCTGTTTGCGCAGTGGGGTGTATCCGTTTTAATTGAAGAACCTGCGCCAACCTGGGGACGACCAGCCCGTGTG